>Ga0335069_10000046_pt1 | contig 210946 bp, 190 predicted proteins | sample Lox_Sample_11_FD_206714 | JGI IMG/M metagenome (GOLD analysis project Ga0335069, IMG submission 206714) | Soil microbial communities from Loxahatchee National Wildlife Refuge, Florida, United States - Lox_Sample_1.1 | ecosystem: Environmental > Terrestrial > Soil > Wetlands | place: USA... | reverse complement strand
AATTCGAGCTGATGCTGACCATTGCGCTGGTCGTCATGGTAATTTTCGTCTTCCTGCGGAACGTCTCGGCGACGATCATCCCCAGCGTCGCGGTGCCGCTCTCGCTGGTAGGCACGTTCGGCGTGATGTACCTGCTGGGCTATAGCCTGAACAATCTCTCCCTCATGGCGCTGACGATTTCCACCGGATTCGTGGTGGATGACGCCATCGTGATGATCGAGAACATCTCCCGCTATATCGAGGAGGGCGAGCGCCCGTTGGAAGCGGCGCTCAAGGGTTCCGAGCAGATTGGATTTACCATCGTTTCGCTGACTGTTTCCCTGATCGCCGTGCTGATCCCTCTGCTGTTCATGGGCGACATCGTCGGCCGGCTATTCCGCGAGTTCGCGGTGACGCTGAGCGTGACGATTCTTGTTTCGGCAGTGGTCTCCCTGACGCTGACACCGATGATGTGCGCAAAGATTCTGAAGCATAGGCCGGAAGCGCAGCAGGGCCGCTTCTTCCGCGCCTCCGAGCGCGGCTTCGACGCCATCATTTCGCTCTACGGAAAAACGCTGACCTGGGTTCTGCGGCATCAGACCCTGACGCTGTTCGTGGCCGTGGCGACTCTGGCCTCCACGGTGATCCTGTTCATCAAGGTTCCCAAGGGATTTTTCCCGATTCAGGACACCGGCGTGATTCAGGGCGTTTCGGAGGCTGAGCAGACGATCGCCTTTGAAGCAATGAAGGAACGCCAGGAGGCTCTGGCGAAGGTCATTCTCCAGGATCCGGCGGTGGACAGCCTGTCGTCATTTATCGGCATCGACGGCACGAACACCACGCTCAACACGGGACGCATTCAGATCAACCTGAGAGATCTGGAGGAGCGCAAGATCAGCGCCAGTGACGTGATCCGCCGCCTGCAGCCCCAGCTGGCGCAGGTCCAGGGCATCACTCTTTACATGCAGCCGGTGCAGGATCTGACGGTGGAAGACCGCGTAAGCCGCACGCAGTTCCAGTTCACGATGGAGGACCCGAACGCGGCTGAGTTGAACTCATTCGTGCCACAGATGGTGGAGAAGCTGCAGCAGCTTCCGAATTTGCGCGACGTGGCAACGGATCAACAGACGGGAGGCCTCCGCGCGCGCCTCGTGTTCGACCGCGATACCGCATCGCGGCTGGGCATCACGCCGTCGACCATCGACAACACGCTATACGACGCCTACGGGCAGCGCCTGGTGTCGACCATGTTCACGCAGTTGAACCAATATCACGTGGTACTTGAAGTGAAACCGGGTTTCCAGAAAGATCCGAAGGCGTTGGGCGACCTGTTCATTCGCTCTTCGGCGGGCGGAGGAGGCGGAGGCTCGGGTGTTGTCTCCGGCGGATCGACGCTGACGGCTGGATTCGGTCCGTCAAGTGCCTCGGTGGCCGCTTTGACGGGGGGCCAGGCGATCTCCGGTTCGGCCAGCACGTCCAGCGCGTCCCCCTCCTCGCAAGTTTTTTATAGCTATGGAAATCAGGTGCCGTTGAGCGCGTTCACACACCTGGAAATGATGTCCGTGCCGATCACGGTGAATCATCAGGGGCAGTTTCCGGTGGTGACGCTTTCTTTCAACCTGGCTCCGAACGCATCGCTAGGCGACGCCGTGAACGACATCAACCGCGCGAAGGAAGAGCTCGGGATGCCCGCCAGTATTCAGACGGCTTTCCAGGGAACGGCGGCGGCATTCATCAACTCGCTGGCCAATGAGTGGGTGCTGATTCTGGCCGCGCTGATCACGGTGTACATCGTTCTGGGCGTTCTTTACGAGAGCTACATCCATCCGATCACGATTCTTTCGACGCTGCCGTCGGCGGGCGTGGGCGCGCTGCTGGCCCTCTACATCACCGGCAACGACTTCAGCGTGATCGCGCTGATCGGCATCATTCTTCTGATCGGAATCGTCAAGAAAAACGGCATCATGATGATCGACTTCGCGCTTGATGCCGAGCGCCACCAGGGCATGCAGCCGGAGGAGGCGATTTATCAGGCTTCCCTGCTGCGCTTCCGCCCGATCATGATGACGACGATGGCCGCGCTGCTGGGCGGCCTCCCCTTGGCCATGGGCTCGGGCGTGGGATCGGAGTTGCGCCGTCCTCTGGGCATCACCATGGTGGGAGGTTTGATTTTCAGCCAGGCTCTGACGCTTTACACGACGCCGGTGATTTACCTGTGGTTCGACCGCCTGGCGCGCCGGTTTCGCGGCGCTGGCGCCGAGGAGCGCGGCCACGGGCGCGAGCCTCTACCGGCGGCGGGGGATTAAGCGATGAACATCTCCAGACCCTTCATCGAGCGTCCAGTCGCCACGACACTGCTGACCATTGCGATCGGCCTGGCGGGCGCGGTCGCCTACAACTTCCTTCCTGTTTCGCCGCTGCCACAGGTGGATTTTCCCACCATCGGCGTGGGCGCGGGACTGCCGGGAGCGAGCCCGGAAACCATGGCTTCGGCCGTGGCGACGCCGCTGGAACGCCAGTTCGGGCGCATCGCGTCGGTAACGGAAATGACGTCCTCGAGCGGCCTGGGCAGCTCGTCGATTACCCTGCAGTTCGACCTGAACCGCGATATCAACGCCGCCGCCCGTGACGTGCAGGCAGGCATCGCGGCAGCGCGCGGCTATCTGCCGGCGAACCTTCCCAGTAATCCCAATTATCGCAAGGTGAATCCCGCGGACGCGCCGATTTTCCAGGTCGCGCTAACCTCTGACGTCCTCGACAAGGGGCAGATGTACGATGCCGCGTCGACGATCATGTCGCAGAAGATTTCGCAGATCAAAGGCGTGGGTCAGGTATTCACCTACGGCAGTTCCCTGCCCAGCGTCCGGGTCGAGCTGAATCCGATGATTCTGAACAAATACGGCATCGGGCTCGAGGACCTCCGGAGCATTCTCAACACCGCCAACGCCAATATTCCGAAGGGCCATTTCTCGGACGGAAACAGGGTATGGGAGATCGGATCGAGCGATCAGATTTTCAAGGCGAAGGATTACAGGCCGCTGATCGTGGCCTACCGCAACGGCGCGGCCGTGCGCCTGACCGATGTCGCCGAGGTGGTCGACTCGGTGGAGGATCTACGCAACGCCGGCTATGCCAACGGCAAGCCGTCGGTAGTGGTAACCGTCAACCGGCAGCCGGGCGCGAACATCATTGAAACCGTGGACCTCATTCGCGCCGCCATGCCGCAGTTGAAGGCGGCCATGCCGCAATCGATCAAATTCACGGTGACGCAGGATCAGACCGTGACCATCCGGGCCTCCGTTCACGATATCGAAATCACGCTGATGATCTCGATCGCGCTGGTGATTCTTGTGGTGTTCGTGTTCCTGAAGAGCGCGCGCATCACGTTTATTCCCAGCGTGGCGGTGCCGGTCTCCCTCATCGCCACGTTTGGCGTGATGTACCTGGCCGGCTTCAGCCTGGACAACCTATCGCTGATGGCGCTGACGATTTCCACCGGTTTCGTTGTGGACGACGCCATCGTGGTGATTGAAAACATCACCCGCTATCTCGAGATGGGAATGAGGCCAATCGCGGCCGCGCTGAAGGGCGCCGAAGAAATAGGCTTCACGGTGATCACCATTAGCGTCTCTCTGGTGGCCGTCTTCATTCCGCTGCTGATGATGGGCGGTATCGTCGGCCGTCTGTTCCGCGAATTTTCCATCACGCTGTCGGTGGCGATCGGCGTTTCCATGCTGGTTTCGCTCACCACCACGCCGATGATGTGCGCCTACCTGCTCAAGGAACATGAATCACACGGCTGGCTTTACAACACGAGCGAGCGCGGGTTCAATTGGATCGTCAGCTTGTACGGCAGGACGCTAACGCGCGTTCTGCGCCACCCCACCATTACGCTGCTGGTGCTGGCGGCGACCATCGCCCTGAACGTCTACATGTTCATCCAGGTGCCCAAGGGATTTTTCCCGCAGCAGGACAACGGCCGCATGATGGGCACCATCATCGGGGATCAGGACACATCTTTCCAAGCGATGAACGGCATTTTGCGGGAGATGGTGAAGATCGTCCAGGATGATCCTGCGATGGACACCGTCACGGCGTCGACCGGAGGCAGCGGCGGAGGAGGCGGCGGTATCAACCAGGGCCGCGTCAACATTCAATTGAAGCCGCTGGCGGAGAGAAAGGTCTCCGTCTACGAAGTGATCGACCGATTGCGCCCGAAACTGGCCCGCGTGAGGGGCGCGACGCTGTATCTGCAAGCCTCGCAGGACGTGCGCGTCGGCGGGAGAATGTCGGCGGCGCTCTATCAGTTCACCATGCGCGGCGACAACGTAAAGGACCTGACCGATTTCGGCCGCCCGATGCTGGAGGCTCTGCGAAGGCTGCCTCTGATCACCGACGTCAACAGCGACCAGCAGAACAACGGACTGCAATCGGTCGTGACCTACGACCGCGATACCGCGGCGCGCTTCGGCATCTCGCCGCAGTTGATCGACAACACGATTTATGACGCCTTCGGACAGCGGCAGGTGTCCACCATGTACTCCACCATGAATCAATACCACGTGATCATGGAAGCCGCCCCGCAATACTGGCAGGATCCGGAGTTCCTGAAGCAGATCTACGTGCGAGCACCGGGCGGACAACAAGTTCCCATCTCCGCGTTCGCGCGGTTCGCTCCTGCCACTGCGCCGTTGTCGGTGCCTCATCAGGGATTGTTCCCGGCGGTGACGATCTCCTTCAATCTGGCCAAGGGGGTCGCGCTAGGTGACGCGGTGGAAGCCATTACGCAGACGGCTGCCAAGGTCGGCCTGCCGCCCACCATTCACACCACCTTCGCCGGAACCGCGCAGGCCTATCAACAGTCGTTACAAAGCGAGCCGTTCCTCATCGCGGCCGCTTTGGCCACTGTTTACATCGTGCTGGGCATGCTTTATGAGAGCTTCATCCACCCCATCACGATCTTGTCTACTCTGCCGTCGGCTGGCGTGGGCGCGCTGCTGGCCCTGTTCCTGTTCAAGACCGACCTCAGCCTGATCGCGATGATCGGCATTATTCTCCTGATCGGAATCGTGAAGAAGAATGCCATCATGATGATCGATTTTGCGCTCTCGGCCGAACGCAACGACGGCCTGAGTCCGCGCGACGCCATTTACAAAGCCTGCCTGCTGCGCTTCCGTCCGATTCTGATGACCACCATGTCCGCGATGCTGGGCGCCGTGCCGCTGGCTTCCGGCGTGGGCGTCGGAGCGGAACTGCGGAGGCCGCTCGGCATTACCATCATCGGCGGATTGATCGTCAGCCAATTGCTAACCCTCTACACCACCCCCGTTGTTTATCTGGCGATGGACAATTTGCGCCTGAGGTGGGAGACTTGGCGCAAGGGCGGCATCGACCAGCGGCCTTTGGGCTCCGAGGCATAGAAAGAAGCCCGGGGATTTCACCCTCGGGCTCCTCTTATCCAGGCGCATAGGCAGAGCGCCTACGCTGCAACGGCGATTTTCTTCCCTTCTTTCGCCTCTACCTTTTTCTCCGCTTCCGGCTTGACCGTTTCCGGGAGCGCAGCTTTCTTCGCCACGATCTTCAGCACACCCTTGCCGAGAGTGGCATTGGTATGATCCAGATCAATCGGGACCGGCAGGTCGATCCGCCGCAGCAGAGTCCGCTCAGCGAACTCGCTGAACACGGTGTCTTCCTTCTCCTTCTCCGTCCCGGTGGACGCTTTCGCCTTGACGATCACCGTTTCCGGCGTTGCGGTCACTTCGATCTCTTTTTCTTCAAACCCAGGCACAGCCACCAGGAGATGAAACTCGTTCTCCGTCTCCGTTAACTCCGCCGGCGGCGACCATAGCAATTCCCGCTCGGCGGATAACCAATCATCCAGGTCCCTTCCATCAGCCCATTCACGTTTCTCAAACAAAGAATAGGCTCTCTCTTTGATTCGGCCGAATAGGTTTTCCACCGAAGCAAGCAGGGACTCTTTATTATCTTTATCAAGCTTCCGGATTTCAACTTTGGACATGACCCTCACTCCTTTCTTCGGTTCACGAATGAACCCGAATTGCGACCTTGAGCACTCCGTCCCGCCGCGAACCGAAGAGCTCGTATGCCTTCCCGATCTCCTCAAGCGGGAAGACGTGGGTAAATAACGGCGTCAAGTCGATGCGGCGGGTCTCCACCAGGCGCATCAGCCTCTTCAATCGTTCCTTGCCGCCAGGGCACAATGTCGTCACGATGGTCTGATCAGCGAGCCCCGCGCCGAACGCCTCTATGGGGATGCGGACGTGACCGGAGTACACTCCCACGCTCGACAATGTACCGCCAGGTTTCAGGCAGCGCAGAGCGTTCTCAAAGGTCTGCTGCTCACCCAGCGCCTCGATGGCCACGTCCACTCCCAATCCATTCGTCAATTCGAGAATCTCGCGGACGCTCTCAGCCTCGGACAGAACCACAGCGGTGGCGCCGAAATGCTGCGACATCCTCAGCCGCCGCGCATCGGCGTCCACGGCGATGATCTGCGCCGCGCCCATCATCCGCGCTCCCAGCGTCGCGCACAAACCCACCGGTCCCTGCGCGAACACCGCAACATTGTCCCCCAACCGGATCCCGCCGCTTTCAGCGGCCGCGAATCCCGCCGAGGCGACGTCAGCCAACAGGAGAACCTGCTCGTCGGAAAGGCCATCGGGAATCAGCGCGAGATTCGCCTGCGCGAAAGGAATGCGGACGTACTCGGCCTGCATTCCGTCCATCGTGTTACCGAGTTTCCATCCGCCCAGGGCCCCTCCACACTGCGACTGGTGCCCGCCGAGGCATGATTCGCATTGGCCGCAAGGTGTGATCGCTCCCACCAAAACCCGCTGGCCCACTTTGTACCCTTCCAAGCCGGGGCCGACCTCGTGGATCACCCCCACCCCTTCATGACCCAAGGTCAACCCCGGCCGAATCGGATACTCGCCGCGAACGATATGGATGTCACTGCCGCAGATGCTTGCGAGCCGCACCTCCAACACTGCCTCGCCGTGGCCGGCGCGGGGAATCGCTTTTTCTTCCAAGCCGAACTTTCCAGGCCCGCGGAAGACGTTTGCTTTCATCAGGCCTCTGTGAACTTGCGTGGCCGATTGTTCTTCAAGTAGCAGCGGCATAGTGCGACTCTCCTTTGCCATGAGGAAATGCACGCGGCCTGCCGTAGGCGCAAATCGGACGCATTTTTCCTGCGCGGCTCGCGATGATTGGAACCGTGCGGGTTAGTCCCTTCCTCTGACCGTCCCACCGGACTATCGGTTGGGCTAATTCGTTAGTACCATCCCGTTGGGTGATATGACACATTCGGCGTCACTCGAATGCGTGCGCACGCGCACCTTCGCCCGGCTGATCTCCGTCGGCGGCGCTAAATGCCTTGCGGCGGAGGTACACTTGAGGAAACGTAGATCGGATTCCCGGGTGTTCGCCAGTTTGTCGATTTGTTTCACCCAGTTAGAAAGAAGCATTGCCAATTATGTCGCCAGCTTCCCAAACCGATCCTCCGGCCCGCAGGCCGCTGAAGATCCTTTTATACCAACCGAATCGCACGCGGCTCGATCAGGTCGTCACGGAGTTGAAAAGTGCCGGTTTCGAAGTGCATGCTGACGTCGCGCCGGACCTAGACTCGTTTCAGTCGCGCCTTCGCGATAGCAGCTACGATCTGGTCTTGAACGGACTGCAGTTCGCCAGCGCGGTCCACGAATTGGAGCAGCAGCGCAAACGCGCCGAGGACGCTGCCACGGCAGCAACCGCGAAAGTGCAGGCTTTGTTTGAGACCTGCCCGCTGGCCATCATGAGCCTGGATCTGAACCGAAACATTCGGCTTTGGAACCGTGGGGCGGAGCAGATGTTCGGCTGGCGCGCGGACGAAGTCCTGGGTAAACCGCTTCCGACCATCCCACCCGGGGAGGAGCAGGAGTACGAACAGCTCCTCAAGGCTCAATTCAATGGCATTTCGCATGCAGGGGTGGAAGTGCATCGGCAACGCCGGGACGGCAGCCTCACAAGGTTGAGCCTGTGGACTGTCCCGCTTCGCGATCCTCAAGGGGCGATCACGGGCAACGTGGCCATCCTCGCCGAGACCGCGGACGCTCGGTCGGCCGAGCAGCGTTATTCGGCCTTGCTGGCCCGAGAGGAGGAAGCCCGTAGCCAGTTCCGCGCGGAGAGGCGTTTTCGTCAATTGCTTGAAGCCGCGCCGGACGCGATTTTGGAAATAGACGCTGCTGGCCGTATTGTTCTTGTCAACGCCGGAGCGGAGAGGCTGTCTGGCTACAGCCGTGAAGAGTTGTTGGGGCAAAGCCTGGAGATTATGGTGCCGAGCGAATTACGCGCGAAACACGTCCATCACCGGCGACACTATTGGGAAGATCCCAATACTCGCCCCATGGGCAGCGGACTTGTGCTCAACGTCCAGCGCAAGGATGGAGAGCTGGTGCCAGTGGAGATCAGCCTCAGCCCCGTCCACTACGATACGGATACGCATGTCACCGCCATCGTCCGCGACATCTCCGAGCGCAAACGCGCCGAGGCGCAGATCCGCGAAATTCAGGAGAGGCTCACCGCGGAGCTCACCGCGACGAACCAGGAACTGGCGATGCGCAACGAGGAAATCGAGCGCGCCAACCGCCTGAAAACCGAATTCGTCGCCAGCATGAGCCATGAGTTGCGCACTCCTCTGCACACGATCATCGGGTTCGCCGAGCTGGTGGCCGAGGAACTGGAAGGGCCTCTGAATGAGAAGCAAAAACGGTTCATTGGCCATATTTACAAGGATTCCCTGCATCTGCTCGAACTAATCAACGACGTGCTCGATATCAGCCGAATCGAGGCCGGTCGCCTGGAACTGCGGAAAACCACATTCGACCTGACGGCTGCTACCGACGAAGTGCTGGCTACAATCCGGCCCCAGGCGCTGGCCAAGTCCTTGCACCTTGACGAAACGGCCGTGCCGCGAGCACAACTGCACGCGGACCGCGTTCGCTTCAAGGAGATTCTGTACAATTTGCTGAGCAATGCCATCAAGTTCACGCCGGAAGGGGGCCGGATCTCGGTGAATACCGAGATCTCCGACGGCTTCGCGAACATCACCGTCAGGGACAGCGGCATCGGCATACCGGCTTGGGAGTTGAGTTCTATTTTCGACAAATTTTACCAGGTCGGATCGACTACGAGGGGCGTCAAGGAGGGCACAGGGCTGGGTTTGGCGATTACCAAGCAGTTAGTGGAAGCGCATGGGGGCAAGATTTGGGTCCAGAGCGATTCCGGACAGGGAAGCAGCTTCCACTTTTCGATGCCTCTTGAAGGGACAGTGCGCGAGCGAGATGACGAAGATTCTGGTTGCTGACGATAAAGCATCGAGCCGCGAGCTGGTGCGCACCGTCCTGGAGCACTGCGGATATGAGGTGATTGAGGCTTCCGATGGCGCCGAGGCAGTGGAACTCGCTCGCCAGACCGAGCCGGAATTAATTCTCCTGGATCTGCAGATGCCCGCCCTGGACGGTTTCGGCGTAGTGGAGAGACTCCGCAGCGAAAACCGCTTCTCCGAGACTCCGATCGTCGCACTGACCGCCAGCGCGATGCACGGCGATCGTGAAAAAGCTCTGGCGGCGGGATTTTCCGGCTATATCACCAAGCCCATCCGGTTGACATCGCTGCGGAGTGAAGTGGAGCGTCTGTTGCATCGGCTATGAGAACGCAAACGGGTCTGGAATCCGCGGTTTCCCTAGTTATCGTCGACGATAACGTTGGCAGCCTGGAGATGCTGGCCAGCGCCCTGGCTCACCGGGGACTGAACATCTTCACTGCGTCCGATCCGCGCGCAGCCCTCGAACTGATCCGCACCCGGCACCCCGATATTGTCCTCACCGACCTCGTCATGCCAGGGATGAGCGGGCTGGAACTGCTCGACCGAGTGATGGGGTTCGACCCCGGCATCGACGTCGTGCTCATGACGGCGCACTATACCACCGAGTCCGCAGTCGAGGCCATCAAGAAGGGCGCTTCGGACTACCTGAACAAGCCCGTGCCGATCGCCATGCTGCGCGAGCGCATCGGGCGGCTGGTCCACAACGCCCAGCGGCGCCATCGTTGCTTCGAGATCGAGGACGAGATGCTCGCAACCAGCGAGTTCGAAGGAATCGTGGGCCACAGCCCGCTGATGACGGAGATGTTCTCCTCCATCCAGAAAGTGGCTCCACACTTCCGCAACCTCCTGGTGGTGGGCGAAACGGGAACCGGAAAAGAACTGGTGGCGCGCGCGCTCCACCGCCTCAGCCCCGTCGCCGACGGTAAATTCGTGGTTCTGAACTGCTCGGCTGTGGTGGAGACGCTGTTTGAAAGCGAACTGTTCGGTCACACCAAGGGCGCTTTCACCGGCGCGACCAACGACAAACCCGGCCTTTTCGAACACGCGAGCGGCGGGACTCTGTTCCTGGATGAGATCGGCGACATGCCTCTCACCACGCAAGCCAAGCTGCTGCGGGCGTTACAAAACCAGGAGATTTTGCGGGTGGGGTCTCTCGTCCCGAGGAAAGTGGATACGCACGTGATCGCGGCCACCAATCAGGACTTGCGCGCGGCCGTCGCCGCCAAGCGGTTCCGCGAGGATCTATACTACCGCCTCTCCATGGTGGAGATCCGCGCGCCGCGGCTGGAGGAGCGAAAAGACGATATCCCATTGTTGGAAAGGCACTTCGTGGCCAAGTTCAGCGCGCAGTATGGCAAGCCTCTGCGCGGCCTCACGCATCGCGCGCAGATCGCGCTGGCGCAGCATCCCTGGCCGGGCAATGTGCGGGAACTGGAGAACGCCATTGGCCATGCCGCGATGATGGTGTTGGGCGATATCATCGATTTGCAGGATCTGCCCGAATATCTGCGCTTTCCGGCGGCTCCGACGCATGCGATCCCCTCCCCCACACAACTGGGAGCGCTGGAGGATCACGAAAAGCAACTGGTCGTCCACGCCATGGAAGCGGCCGGCGGCAACCAGTCCCGGGCTGCGCGCATTCTGCAGATAGGACGCGACGCACTGCGCTACAAGCTGAAGAAGTATCATCTGCAGAACGGGCACGCCTCTTAGCCGCTAACCCAAGTCCCCGGAAATTCCCAGAAACGCGCAGCTTCGCGCGCGGCACGCAAAATGCTCTTACCTAATGCGTGGCGAGTCCTTCCACGCACGAACTTTCCGCAGCCTCCATGCCGTCCGCTCAGAAGAGACGCGCGCCTTGGAAGTGGATTCTCCCTGCCTGCTTGATCTTAGTCGCAGCGGCGGCTCTTGCCATCTACTTCTCCACGCGGACCGCCGCGCCGGAGTATGTGACCGCGCGGATCGACCGGGGCGACATCGACGCAACCGTCTCCACCACTGGCAATCTGAACTCGGAAATCACGGTGCAGGTGGGCAGCCAGGTTTCCGGCAACATCATCGCGCTATATGCCGACTTTAACACTAAGGTGACCAAAGGCCAGCTGGTAGCCGAGATCGATCCTGCGCCGTTTAAAGCCGCGGTCGATCAGGCCCAGGCGACCGTGAATGCAGTTACGGCGGGCTCGGTAACGGCACAGGCAGAACTGGCCAAGTCACAGTCCGACCTCGCCAGCGCAGAGGCCAATGTCGCCAGCCAGAAGGCGAATCTGGTGAAGGCGAAGAGCGTGGCGGAACTGGCTCGAGTCGAGAACGAGCGCCGCAAGGAGCTGGTCAGAACCGGAAGCACGTCGCAGGAGGATGCGGATACAGCCGCCGCGAATTACGCGCAGGCGCTGGCCAGCATGGATGCGGCGCAGGCGGCGGTGACGGCCGCCGAGGCGTTGGCCGAATCCGCCCGAGAAGCGGTCGATGTCGCACGCACACAGATCGATCAGGCGATAGCGGTGGTCGCCCAGGATAAAGCGGCACTCGCGCAGGCGCAGTTGAACCTGGGCCACACGAAGATCCTGGCGCCGGTGGACGGCACTGTGCAGTCGCGCAACATGGACGTCGGCCAGACGGTGGCCGCCTCATTCCAGGCGCCGGTGATTTTCCTGATCGCGAAGGACTTGACTAAGATGCAGGTGGATACCAACGTCGACGAAGCTGACGTAGGGCCGATCCGCGTCGATCAGCCGGCGAGTTTCACCGTGGACGCCTACTCGGGGCAGATTTTCAAGGGCCGAGTGGCTCAGATCCGAAAGGCTCCGATCAATGTGCAGAACGTCATTACGTACGACGTTGTCGTCGCTGTCTCGAATCTGGATCTAAAGCTGTTCCCTGGCATGACGGCGAACGTTACGATTTCGACAGGTCATGCCTCGCAGGTGCTGCGCGTGCCGAAGGCCGCACTACGCTTCCATCCGCGCGGGGCGCAAACATCGAAGCAGGCGCCAACGGCGGCGACGGTCTATGTTCTCGATCAAGGACAACCACGGATGGTGCAGGTGAAGATAGGACTCGCCGACGCGAATCGTGTGGAGTTGACTGGTGGGGACTTAGTGGAAGGCCAGGAAGTCATTACGGGGATGGCAGCAAAGGCGGGCACCTCCAACGCGCCTCCGGCCCAGGGGCCGGGAGGTTCGAAGAAACTCGGCATCTAAGGGGCGCACCATGAAAGCCAGAAAAATTGCCGCAAGCGTCCGAATCGCCCTGCGAGCCTTGCGTGTGAATAAAATGCGCTCCGCGCTGACGATGCTCGGCATCATTATCGGCGTGGCGGCGGTGATCGCCATGGTCGCGGTGGGATCGGGTGCGCAGGAGAGGATCAAAGAGCAGATCGCCTCCATCGGCAGCAACCTGATCGTCGTTCTTTCGGGCAGCATCACCAGTTCCGGCATCCGCATGGGCACAGGCAACGCGCAGACTCTGACCGAGGAGGACGCCAAGGCCATCGCACGCGAATGCGACTCTGCAGCCTTGGCCGCGCCCTCGGTTCGTGGCGGGGTACAGACCGTGTTCGGGAACAATAACTGGGGAACGCAGGTGCTCGGCACCACGCCTGATTACCTTCCCATTCGCGATCTCGAGATCGATAAAGGCCAGTCTTTCACCGCGAACGATGTGGACCTGGCCTCGAAAGTTGCATTGCTGGGCAAAACGGTGGCTGACAACCTGTTCAACGGCGACAATCCGGTGGGCCAGGTGATTCGCATCAAGACCGTGCCGTTCACGGTGATCGGCACGCTGGTTCCGAAGGGGCAGTCGCCCACCGGCCAGGATCAGGACGACGTGATCCTGATGCCCCTGAGTACCGCGAAAAAGAAGGTTATCGGAGCGAGCCAGGCCAACTATGCCGCGGTCGGATCGATTTTCGTGCAGGCGCGCGAGGGACGCACCGCGGACGTCCAGGATCAGATGAAGGCTCTGCTGCGCCAGCGCCACCATCTGCAGGCCAACGAAGACGACGACTTCACCATCCGTAACATGGAGGAAGTGTTCAAGGCGCAGGAAACTTCCGCGCGAGTGATGTCGATTCTGCTGGCCGCGATTGCCTCCGTGTCGCTGGTCGTCGGCGGCATCGGGATCATGAACATCATGCTGGTTTCGGTGAGCGAGCGCACCAAGGAGATCGGCCTGCGCCAAGCCGTGGGTGCGAAGACACGCGACATCTTGAGCCAGTTCCTGGTGGAGGCGGTGACCCTGTCGGTGGTTGGCGGCGCAATGGGGATCGCCGTTGGCGTGGCTACCAGCATGTTGATTTCGTATTTCGCGCAGTGGTCCACTGTGCTGAGCATCTCCGCGATCCTCGCGGCGTTCCTGTTCTCCGCGTTAGTGGGCGTATTCTTCGGATTCTATCCGGCGCGCAAAGCCGCCTATATGGACCCTATCGAGGCGTTGCACTATGAGTAGCGGGAACATCATCGAAGTGGAGCACTTGTTCCGTACATTTATGATTGGCGACCTCACCGTGCCCGCGCTGAAGGACGTGTCATTGAACATCGATCGCGGCGATTTCGTGGCCATCATGGGGCCTTCGGGCTCGGGCAAATCCACGCTGATGAATATTCTGGGCTGCCTGGACAAACCCAGCTCAGGCGCTTATCGTCTGGACGGCATCAGCGTCGAGGAATTGGATCGCGATCAGCTCGCCGAGATCCGCAATCGCGCAATCGGATTCGTCTTCCAGCAGTTCAACCTGCTGCCGCGGACCAGCGCGATTGAGAACGTCGAACTACCGCTGCTTTACACAGCCGAGGCCATCGCCGATCCACGCGCGCGGGCGCTGGCGGCGCTGGCATCGGTGGGACTCGCCGAGCGCGCCGATCATCATCCCAACCAGCTCTCCGGAGGCCAGCAGCAGCGCGTCGCGATCGCCCGCGCGCTGGTGAATAATCCGCAGATCATTCTCGCAGATGAGCCCACGGGCGCGCTCGATACCCGCACGAGCATCGAGATCATGGCGATCTTTCAGCGTCTCAACCGCCAGCAGGGCATCAGCACAATCATCGTGACGCACGAGCCCGACATCGCGGCGTTCGCCAATCGCAACATCTATTTTCGCGACGGGCGGATCGTAAGAGATGAAAGGGTCGCCGAACCGCGCGTCGCGGAGCACGAAAGCCCTACAGCATTCGCCCTCTAAGAGTTTGTTGAAGACGGGGCCAGACCGCTCTGTCCCCTTCAACAGATTCCTAATCTCTTCCGAGTGCGAGATAAACAGCAGTGGGAACAAGAAAGACGGCCAACCCCATGGCGGTCGCCCATACGCCATGTTCGACCAGCAGCTTGCCGGCCGATACCAGAAAGGCCTTCACATCCACGCCGGCCGCGCTGGACGCGATCCATCGCAGTGCGGACTGAAACCAAGTGGACGTCGCGCCGAAGCACGCGCCCAGCAGACCCACCGCGCTGGCGAACGCGGCCAACTGCGCCGCGGTGATCGGACGAGCCGCGGTCTCGGCGGCCTCGCGTCGCGCACGGAGTTGGGCGAGCCACCAGACGCGGCCGGAGTCGGGGATCGGGGCGCACGCGCGCATCTCGTCACGATCGCGATCGATCGCGCCGGCGATGGCAACAACATCGGAGCAGATGGGGCATCCCTCGATATGCGCGCGCAGATCGCCGGAGACACGATCCGGCCACCGGGACTGCAGAGCCGCAGCCAGGGCGTCCGCTTCGAATGTGCACTGGACGGGTTTCATTTCCCTTCCTTTATGGGCGTGCTCGCGGACACGCGGCCCAGAAGCGCGGCCAACTTTCGCCGCGCGCGAAACAGCAACGGCTTCAAGCTGCCGGCGCGCAAGCCCAGTGCATCGGCGATCTGTTGATGCGACGCACCCTCGGCATAGGCCAGCCATAACATGGCTCGCTCGCGCGGTTTGAGACGGGACATTGCCTTGGTGAAATCGGCGGACTGCTCCGGCGTCCCCCCACGATCGGCAACGCGCTCGATGTCTCCGCCCGGCAGGCTGAAAGGGGCGCGAATCAGACTTCGCCGTCGGGCGTCCCGGGCCAGGTTATTGGCGATGCGATAGAGAGAATTGCGCCGGTGCGATTCGCTTTCGTGCGGCGCGGCGGCTCTGAGAAAGCGATAGAACGCCCCTTGGAGCAGATCATCCGCCTGTTGGCGATCGCCAGTTACCCGGGCCAGGTAGGCCCAGACGCCGCGCGCGTTCCGCTCATAGAAAGCGCGAAACGTGTCTTCGTCCATCACGAAAACCGCGCTCGCATCGTCGAAGGCTTCGGTGCGGCTGACATCGCTGAATGTCACGTCACGGAACATAACGGAAGCAAGTCCTCATGGCTGTTCCTGCGGATGCGCCGCGGGTGGTTCGATCAGGCCGAGCCGCTGCGAAATAACATACGAGATTATCGCAGAAGCAACGAAGCCGAGGCCGAGTGCGATCCCCAGAACCCCTAGCGCATGAAGCGGTTGTGCCGCGTCTTCGGAGACTCGCCCACTCACGACGAAAAGCCCGATACCCCCCGCCAACAGCACCACTCCACCTTGCAACGACCAGAGAATCCTCCCTAATGGTGCGCCGACGCTTCTTGGGCCATCGTCGAGCATAATGGGCGTCGATTGGAGGAACCTCGATCCGGCCGGCGATTGGATATACGCCAGCAACTCGTTGTTCGAGGAAAATCGGTCCATCAGTTTCGTGTGCACGTCTGTCTGCACTTTGGCCAGCCGGTTCCAGCGGCGGTAGTCAACAAGCGTCCGGGTCAGCCAGACGAGCAACGTGATTCCCAGGGAGAAGGCCGTCAAGGCGGCGAGACCCGCCGCGACATCCTTCCACATATCCAAGACCTGGGCCGCGTGGTCCGGTGGGCGATACGGTTCTTCCGGCACTCCGATGTAAAACGACGGATTGCGGGCGATGTCGGGATGCGCCGCCAGGAAGTTCACCAGCGCGGGATACGGGGCCAGATACCCTTGGTTGCCGAGCAACCCCGGGTCAAGCTGAAGTACCCTTCGCAGCGAAGGTGGGTAGCGATCCAGAAGGTGCGACAACTCCGCCCTTACCCGTTGCGAATCCGGCTGTTCGGCAACGATCACCGGGACCGGGACCCTTTTCGGCTCCTGCGCCCAACTTGTCGATGGCAGCAAGACGCTCAGTAATCCTAGGGCCAGTCCGATACGCATTGTCGTTATCCTCTGCCACTAGATACGCGCAGGGGAGTGGCAGGTTAACACCAAATCTATGGATGGTTGACCATCCAGTTCTTGAAGAACACGCCGTAACCGTCGGTCGGCGTCCCATTGACGTCTTTGATCAGCACATCGTTCGGATTTGTCCAGACGTCCCACGTCCAGCCCAGCAAGCCGATGGAGTTCGCATCGACGAACTGAGTGATCGTCTGAACCAGCGGAGCGCTGGGAGTCCCCGCCGTGTCCTGATCCCCCGTCTCCGTCGCCAGAACCGGGATGCCCGCCGCCATGATGTTCTTCACCTCGGTAAAAACTTGCGGGGCGAAGCCGGGTTGGGCGTACTGAGGCGTACCGAACGCCGCGCCATACGTCGGATAGGGATGCCACGCGGCGGCGATCTGGCCTGAAGGATCGTTCGGCATGTGCGACAGCCACCCGCTCAAATCCGCCGTATACGAAAGGCTCCCGATGAGCACGACGTTGGCCGCACCGGTGGCACGCACCGCGTTAATCATGTCCTGGTAGCTCGCCACTTTCCACGCCGTCGTGATGGTCTGCTGGCTTCCGGACCTACCGTATGCGGGGAAACCGCTAAAGGATCCGTTGGTTCCGTACATAATGTAGCCCCACTGATCGCCTGTGAAATGAGAAATGAACGGCTCATTGAAAAGATCGAACATCACCGCCGGGTTGCTCTTATACGCATTGGCGACCGAGGTCCAGAAATCGATCGAATGATCGGCATCGGCCATCTGCGCCTGTCCCATGGGGCACGTCGTGCCCGGCGCGGCCCAGTGCAGATCGAGAATCACATACATCCCGGCCGCATTCGCCTGCTTCACCATATTGGCCAGCGATGCCTGATAATTATTTCCCGGATCGGCGTGACGGACGAAGCCGTCGATGTCGGTGCAGGTCAGCCCGAGCCATGACGATTCGTTCAGCGGGATACGCACGATGTTGGCCTTCCAGGCCTGGATGGCCGACCACTTTGGATTATTGGGCTGGCCGAAGTTTCCACCGGTCGGATCGCCCGGATCCCAGCCTTGAATCGCGGTAAACTCCATGCCGCTCAGATTCACGCCCTGCAAGTGGATCACATTGCCAGCAGCATCGATGAACTGATTACCGCTAATAGAGATCGACATCACCTGCGGATTGGTTCCGGCGATGGTGATGTAGCCGCCGGTCGGCGAACCGCCGCCGTTCACCTGCATCGAAATTGGCTGATTACCGGCGGACACGCCCATCGGCACTTCGACGTTCAGTTGATACAGCCCCGCATAACCCGGCGTCAGCCCGGCATAAAGGACCGTTGCCGTGACGCCGCCGATGGTCACCAGCGGGTTGCCGACCGTCGTGGATGCCGCTGTGGCCAACGTTCCGGGCGCAACCGCGGGCGAGGTCGCGCCGAAGCCTACGCCGTAAATCACCAGCACGTCATTTGGCTTGGCCGGAGCGAAACTCGCGCCGGCGATCAGCCCAGGAGGGCCGACGTAGCCACCCGAGGTCGCCTCCACCGCGACGACAGGATTCTGGCCGTTCGCATTGACCTTGTAATAGAGAAACTCGGGGGCGGCGGCAACCACCTGCACCGTGACCGGCTGGCTGGTGGCTTGGCCCACCGTTCCGCAATTGGAGACTACCGTGACCTGCGCAGCCCCAAGCGAAACGGCCGTCACCTGCGCGTTGATCTGCGTCGAGGAGACGTAATACAGCGCGGCCGGCGCGCCGCCGACTTGCACGCACGTCTGCGCGAGGTTCGTCGGCATGTTGTTGCCGATCAAATCGGACGCCTGCAGCGTATACGACACTCCCACAGGCGTGAAGTTCGTCCCGTAGATCGAAATGATGCCGCCCGCCGATACCTGCGTCACCGCGGGAACGCTGGCGCCCGCTCCTGCGATGGAGGTGATCCTGGGCGTCGCGCCGATTTGCGCGAATGCGGGCAGCACCCCCAGAAACGGGAGGATTCGCTTCATCTAGGGAGTCTACACCGCAGGCCTACGCGCCGGTCAACCAACGTTTTGCGAGCGCCTCGGCACTGTCCGTCTCCGGTTTTACCGCGGCTCGCCCCGTTTCCTCGCCGCCCATCGAAAACACCGCCGTGATGCCATCCGGCTCCGGGATCAGGTCCAAGCGCCTGTCCTTGGCGGTGAGGCGCAGCGTTTCACCGATCCAGACGAACTGAACGAGAACGCGCTGCCCATACCCGACCGTCCGGCACGCGGTGAGAAGATTGGATGTGAAGGCCGATTTCTTCAACGCCTCGACGTGAGGGGCGCGGCGGATGGCCGCGTTGCGGTCCGCCTCCCGTTGTTCCTGGTCGCGCCTAATTTTTTCCGGATCTTTCTCCTCTATGCGCTCCAGCGCCTTCAGGTTGTTTTCGAGATTGTCGAGAAAACTCATTCCCCCAATTATCGCGTGATAATAGTGGCTTGAAAGCCCTTCTGCCGTTGGTTCTTCTTCCCGCGTGGCTCGGCGCGCAAACCGATGCCGGCCGCGTATTGCCCGCCGATCAGTCCCTTCATCTGGCTGCATTCGGCGATTTCGGCAGCGGTGGTGCACATCAGGCCGCCGTCGCCAAAGCGCTGGCGCGGCGCAACGCGGAAGAGCCGTTCAATTTAGGCATTACGCTGGGCGACAATTTTTATCCCTGCGGCGTACGCGACATCAAGGACCCGAAGTGGAAGACCCGGTGGGAGGATTTGTATACGCCGTTAGGCATCCCCTTCTACGCCACGCTGGGCAATCACGACTATGGCCATCCGAAGATCGCCTGCCCTACCGGACAGGGCTCGCCCGACGTGGAGGTTGCCTACACCAAACGCGGCAAGAGCTGGCGCATGCCCGCGCGCTACTACTCCTTCAAGGCCGGAACCGTGCTGTTCGTCGCCATCGACACGGAGGGATGGTCCGACGAGCAGCTCAAATGGATCGAGGCGACGCTGAAGGCCTCTGCGGATGATCCCGCCATCAAGTGGCGGATCGTTTATGGCCATCATCCGGCTTACACATCGGGCGAGCACCTCAATGAGCGTCGGATCAGCGTGCTTCGCGCGCAGTTGGTTCCGGTGATGAAGGCCGCACACGTGGACCTATATATTTGCGGCCACGATCACGACCTGGAGCACCTGCGCACCGAAGGCATCGAGTTTCTCATCTGCGGAGGAGGCGGCGCCAAACTCCGCCAATTCCGGCTCACACAGCCGGAATCGCTCTTCACCGACGTGGCTAACGCATTTCTGGACATCAAGATCGACGAGCACCAGCTGACGGCGAAGTATCTCGACACAGACCTGAAAACGCTCGAAACTCCGCCGCTTATCTTGACGAAGTAAGTTCTTGGATCAGCGGGAGGCCGGCCACCATTCGCTCGTCTCCGTCACCACCGTGTCGACCGGCACGTCATGCGGCTCCATCGGGATAGCGTCCACCACCTGAACATCAAACGCCGCGGCAACGGTGCGCGGACGCGGATGCATGGAAGCGAGCAGCTTGTCATAGTACCCTTTGCCGTAGCCGAGCCTGGCGCCGCGGCGGTCGAACGCGACGCCGGGAACCAGAATCAGCTCGATGTCCGCCGCAGGGCAAGGCTCGCACAAGGAGGAATCCGGTTCGCGGATGCCCCAAGCGCCGGGGCGCAGATCCCCGCCCAGGTTCTTGACGCGATAAAGGTCCAACCCGCCGCCCCCCGCGTTCAACTTCGGCAGTACCAGCGTCCTGCCTCCGCCGAGGACGGCGTTCAGCAGCGGCGTGGTATCGATTTCGGATCCGATGCTGCAATAAGCGAGAATCGTTCGAGCGCCGCGAAGTTCGTCCATGGCCAGGATACGGCTCAGGATGGCATTCCCGGAATTCCGGCGCACAGAGAGCGGAAGGGCATCGCGTCTCTGCAACGCCTGGGCTCGAATCTCCGCTTTAAGAGAGGCCGATGACTTTCCCGTTCTCATCCAGGTCCATTTTAGTCGCCGAGGGCACCTTGGGCAGACCCGGCATGGTCATGATGTCGCCGCACACCGCGACGACGAACTCGGCTCCAGCCGCCAGCCTCACCTCGCGAATGTTCACCGAGTGGTTCGAGGGTGCGCCGCGCAGCAGCGGATCGGTGGAGAACGAATACTGAGTCTTGGCGATGCACACGGGATAGTGGCCGTAGCCTTCCTGTTGCAGTTTCTTGATCTGCGCTCGAATCTTCGTGTCAGCGGTGATTTCGCTGGCACCGTAGATCTTCATTGCCACCGTCTTGATCTTCTCCCACAGCGGCATTGAGTCTTCATAGGGCAGTTTGAAGTTCGGATGGGAGGTCTCCACCATGTTCACGACCGCGCGGGCGAGATCCTCCGCTCCGCGTCCTCCCTCGGCCCAATGCTTGCTCACCACCACCGGCGCCGCGTGATGCGCCATCTTCTTGCGCAGCAGATCAACCTCGGCGTCCGTGTCCTGCGTAAAGTGATTGATCGCCACGACGCAGGGCAAGCCGAAATGATTGCGGATATTATTGACGTGGCGTTCCAGGTTCGGGATTCCTTTTTCGAGCGCAACCAGGTTTTCCTTGTCGAGTTCCTTCACGTCGACGCCGCCCTGGTATTTCAAGGCGCGGATGGTCGCCACGATCACCACTCCATCAGGCCTCAGGCCGGATTTGCGGCACTTAATGTCAAAGAACTTCTCCGCACCCAGATCCGCGCCGAAACCGGCTTCCGTCACCACGAAATCGGCGAGTTTGAGCGCCGTTCGCGTCGCCAGCACGGAGTTGCAGCCATGCGCGATATTGCCGAAAGGCCCTCCGTGAATAAAGGCTGGATTCCTTTCGAGCGTCTGCACCAGGTTCGGCTTCAGCGCATCCTTGAGCAGAACGGCCATCGCTCCGTGAGCATTCAGATCGCGCGCGGTGATCGGCGTCTGATCGCGGCGGTAACCGGCCACGATATTCCCTAGGCGATTCTTCATCTCCATCAGGGAATTCGACAGGCAGAAAATCGCCATCACCTCGGAAGCTGCCACAATGTCGAACGCGTCCTGTCGCGGGAATCCGTTGGAGGGACCGCCCAGGCCGATGGTGATCTCACGCAGCGCGCGGTCATTCATGTCTATCACCCGGCGCCAGGTGACGCGGCGGAGGTCGAACCTCAGTTCGTTGCCCTGGTGGATGTGGTTGTCGATCATTGCCGAGAGCAAATTGTTGGCCAGCGCGATCGCGTTGAAGTCGCCGGTGAAATGGAGGTTGATGTCCTCCATCGGTACCACCTGTGCGTAGCCTCCTCCGGCCGCGCCGCCCTTCATCCCGAACACCGGAGCCAGCGACGGCTCGCGCAGGCAGATCAGAGTATTTTTTCCGATGCGGTTGAGCGCGTCGCCTAAGCCGACGGTGGTGGTCGTCTTCCCTTCTCCGGCCGGCGTGGGGCTGACGGCCGTGACCAGGATCAGCTTGCCCTCGGGCCGATCCTTCAACGTATCGATGTAATGGAGGGTGAGCTTGGCCTTGTAGTGGCCGAAGGATTCCAGATGTTCGTCGCCGATTCCAAGCCGTTCCTTCGCGAGCTTCGCGATGGGCTGGAGCGTTGCGTTTTGCGCAATCTCCAGATCGGACAGTGCCATGATGATCTCCTCGTGGTCATCTCATTTGAACAAATTGCCAGCCGAAGCGGCCCTTGATGCACAAATTCCCTTGCGTCACCGAATGATCGAGCGGCGACGTGACCCGGACGATCCGCCCATCCTGCTCATGCAGCGTGAGATTGCAGCCCACGCCGCAATAAGGGCAAATCGTATCCGTGCGCGTCTGGCGCGCTTCGTCCCACGTGCGGGCCCGGCGCATCTCGTATTCACTGGTGGCCATTAACGCACCCGTGGGGCACACCGCAATGCAGTTGCCGCAATATACGCAGGCAGAATCCGGCAGCGCCACCTCATACTCCGTGGCGATGTGGGCCGTGAATCCGCGCCCCGCCACGGCAATGGCGAATGTGTTCTGCGCGTCCGTTCCGCAAGCCTCCACGCACTTGTAGCACAGGATGCATTTGGAATAGTCACGCACGTACAGGTCGTTATCCACCTTCACCGGCTGCGCGACAGTTTCCGCGGCGGGTCCGAAGCGATTCGGGCGCGCGTTGTATCGCTCAGCGGATTCCTGAAAACCGGGTGTTGTGGAGACGTCCACCGCGGAGGCAAGAAATTCCAGCACCAGCCGGCGGCTCAGGCGGACGCGCTCGGAATCGGTGTGGATCACCATCCCGCTCTCCACCTTGCGGGAACAGGCCGGAACCAGCGTGCGCGATCCTTCGAGTTCCACCACGCAGAGGCGGCACACATTCACCGGCGTGAGCGTCTTGAGGTAACAGAGAGTCGGCGTCTCGATTCCCACGGCGCTCGCCGCATCAAGAATCGTCGAGCCCTCGGGAACGGACACCGCCTTGCCGTCGATGCTAAGCTCGACATTCCGAGGCGCGCGCTTTGCCGGGATTTCGGGCAGCGGGCCGCGAGGCAAAGGAATCAGAGGAGAGGGTGCGGCTTCATTCATGCGAACAGACTCCATCGTTTCAGCGCGGATTCCACGGCGCTGGAGGCGGTTTGGCCGAGGCCGCAAATCGAGGCGTCGCGCATCGCTTGTCCCATTTCTTTCAAGGCTGCAATCTCGCCGGCCACCGAACCGAGAGGGCGCCGGCGGATCAGGCGCTCCAGCGCTTCCTCCTGCCGAACGGCGCCGATGCGGCAGGGGACGCACTGGCCGCAGCTCTCCTCGCGGAAAAACTCGGCGATGCGCAGAAGAATTCGCTTCAAATCGGCGCTGTCGTCAAAGGGCATGATCACGCCCGAGCCCAGCGTCGCGCCAACGGCTCGCGTGCCTTCGAAAGTAAGGGGCGTGTCGAGCTCGGCCGGCGATACAAAGGTCCCCGCCGCGCCGCCCAAAAGCACTGCTTGCAGGCGTCCATTGCCGCCAATACCTCCGCCGAGTTCGATCACGTCGCGCAGCGTCGCGCCGAACTCAACCTCGTAGACGCCGGGACGCGCAATGTGGCCGCTCAGGCAGAACAGACGATAGCCAGTGGAAACTTCCGTCCCGGTGCGCGCGTACGCCGCGCCGCCTTCCAGGATGATCTTGGGAATATTGATCAGCGTCTCGACGTTGTTCACTACGGTCGGCTGGCGAAAAAGCCCAGCCTGGGTAGGAAAGGGAGGCTTATTGCGAGGCTCGCCGCGGTAGCCTTCGATGGAATTGAACAGCGCGGTTTCCTCGCCGCAAATATAGGCTCCTGCGCCGCGCCGAAGTTCGATGTCAAACGTGAAGCCGCTGCCTAATAGGTTCTCGCCGAGCCATCCTTGCGATCGCGCGCGGTCAATCGCCTGCCGCACACACCGCACGGCGAGCGGATATTCACCGCGAATATAGAAATAGCCCTTGCTTGCGCCTGTGGCGAAGGCCGCGATGGCCATGCCCTCAATCACCGCGAACGGGTCGCTCTCCATCACAACCCGGTCCTTGAACGTCCCCGGCTCCGATTCATCGGCATTGCAGATCACGTAGTGCGTGCAGCCCGGCCGGCGCTGCTTGAGAAGCGCCTCCCATTTCTTGCCCGTGGGAAACGCCGCACCGCCGCGGCCGACGAGGCGGGACTCGATGACTTCGCGCACGACACCCTCGGGTCCCATCTCAACCGCGCGGCGTAGCCCCTCGCCTGGTTGCATGCGACAACTCGAATGAAAGGACGCCGGCACGTCCGGCTCATCGGGAAGCGGCCCGCCCACTAGGGACTGAATGCCATCCAGGCTCGCCGGAGCCAGAACCCGCTCGCGTGGAGCCCCGCCAGCCGCCACAATCAGCGCCGCGGGGGCACGCTCGCACAGGCCGAGGCACGAACTACGCTGCCACGTGGTTCCTTCGGGCCATTCGGCCCCCTTCAGCGCGTCGCAAAGCTGACCCGCGCCACGCGCCAGGCACGCGATGTCGTCGCATACGTGCGCCACCACCGGTGGATGCGGCGCGAGCTTGAACATTCCGTAGAACGCCGCCACTCCGTGAATTTCCGCAGGCGCGACGTCGAACTGCTCCGCGGCGTAATTCACCGCCCCAAGCGAAATGAAGCCCACGCGCGACTGAATCGCATGCAATACCGGCAACAACTTGTCGCGCCCCGCCGGTCCAACCCTCGCAAGCGTCGCATCAATCGCGTCTCTTTCTACTTCCGTCGCCCGATCCGCGGTGAGGTGAAGGTCCACTCAGTTCCCCTCGCATTTCTCTATGCGAATCGCCACTGCCTTAAACTCGGACGTCCCTGACTTCGGGTCGAATACGTCAAGCGTGAGATCGTTGGTCGCCACCTGATCGTGAAAATGCACGGTCAGGAACGCAAGCCCCGAGCGAAGCCCGGGATCGAAACGCACCGGAGCCACCACCGACCCTCGCCGGGAAGACACTCGCACCGTTTCACCTTCGTGCAGGCCGTAACGCAACCCGTCCTCGGGTGACAAGTCCAGTGTCTCCTTGCGCCGCAGAGGAGACGGATACTGGTTCGTCTGCACGCCCGTGTTGTACGAGTCGAGCCGCCGTCCTGTCGTCAAGCGAATCGGGAAAGACTCATCGAGCCTGTCCACCGGCGCCTCAAATTCAACCACGCTGAAGGGCGCGCGCGGGCCGATCAACGGATCGCTCCACAGCCGGGTGTGCAGGTACAGTTCGCCCGGATGCGATTCATCGTAACAGGGCCATGGAATTCCACCCAGTTCTTCCAATCTGCGGTAACTCATTCCTCCGTGCATTGGACTCAATGTGCGCACTTCGTCCCAGATTGTTTCACATCGTGGAGCGCCCCAGTCGTGGCCCAGACGGCGCGCCAGCTCGTAAATCACCTCAATATCGTCGCGAACTCCGGGCGGAGGAGGAACGGCGCGCCGTACCCGCTGTACGCGACGCTCGCTCGACGTGACGGTGCCCTCGGTTTCGCACCAACCGGCCGCTGCGGGCAGAACCACATCCGCCAGAGCCGCCGTGCTGGTATAGAACAGATCCTGAACCACCAGGAATTCGAGCCCCGCGAGCAGCTTGCGCACGCGATGGCGGTCCGCTTCCGAATCCAGGGGGTTCTCGCCGAGCACGTAGAGCGTCGACAACTCGCCGCGCTCCATGGCTTCGAACATGCCGCTCAGATGCCATCCCTTCTTCGATGGGACCCTCGCGCCCCACTTGCGCTCGAACTTCGCCCGAAGTTCGTCATTCTCGACGTGTTGGAAACCCGGCAGGCGATCCGGAAGCGCGCCCATGTCTCCGCCACCTTGCACATTGTTCTGACCCCGCAGAGGGCTGAGGCCGCTTCCGTAGCGGCCGACATGGCCAGTGAGAAGGCTCAGATTGATCAACGCAAGCACGTTGTCGACGGCATTATGATGCTCGGTGATTCCCAGAGTCCAGCAAATTACAGCCCGCTCGGCATTGGCGTATGCCAGTGCGGCGTCGCGGATCACCTTTGCAGGCACGCCCGTTTCGCGCTCCGCGCGCTCCAGCGTGTATTTTTCGACGCAGTCCTGATACGCCTCAAATCCGCTGGTGGCATGCCGGATGAATTTCTCATTCGCCAGACTGGCGGCGATAATCTCGCGGCCCATGGCATTGGCCAGCGCGATGTCAGAACCGACGTGGATACCAAGCCAAGCGTCCGCCCACTCCGCTGAGGTCGTTCGCCGCGGATCGACCACGAAGAGCTTCGCCCCGCGCCGCACCGCCTTCAAAACGTGATGGAAAAAGATCGGGTGCGTCTCGCGCGCATTCGATCCCCACAGGAAGATCGCATCCGTTTCTTCCACTTCCGCGTAGGAGCAGGTACCCCCTCCGGCCCCAAATACCGTCGCCAGACCGACGACGCTCGGGGCGTGTCAAGTACGGTTGCAGCTGTCGATGTTGTTGGTTCCGATGACGGTGCGGACGAATTTCTGCGCCACGTAGTTCAGCTCGTTCGTCGTCTTCGAACAACTGAACATGCCGAACGCGCGCGGATCCTGTTTTTCGATCACGCGACGGAATGCCTGTTCGACCCGATCGAGCGCCTCAGCCCACGTTGCTGGACGATGCGTCCCGTGCTCGCGAATCAGCGGCTGCGTCATTCGGCCCTGCGGGGTTTTCGACATGGAAAATCTCCCCTTCAGGATAGGACAACTCAAGCTCGTTGGGCACCGTGCTGCTGATCTCGTTCAGCGTGGCCCCGTCGAAATTGAATACGAACACATCCGGCCCTTTGTCCGGCACCCCAACGAACTCGCTACTCCACGCGAAATGGTCCGGCATCTGACGGAAATGGGACAATTGCTGATCAGCGTTGTGGATTCAAGCCACTCCGATTCTCCTCCCAGGAAGGCCTAGAATGTCAAACATGAATGAAAAGGTCGCTCTGATTACCGGAGCAAGCAGCGGGATTGGCCGCGCAACAGCCGAGGCGTTCGCAGCGCACGGCGCCAAGGTGGTTCTCGCGGCGCGGCGCGAGGAGGAACTAGCGGAACTAGCCCGTAACATCGAGGCCCGGGGAGGCCAGGCCGCGTTTATCGTAACGGATGTCGCTATCGCCAAGGACGTGGAACGGATGGTCGCTCACGCGATCACGACGTTCGGGCGGCTCGACTATGCGGTGAACAACGCCGGCATCGAGGGAACATTCGCACCCGTTACGGATCTGCCGGAGCAGGAATGGGATCGCGTCCTCGACACGAACCTGAAGGGCGTTTTTCTCTGCTTGCAGCACGAGGCTCGCGCGATGCTGGCGGGCGGGCGCGGCGGCGCGATCGTCAACGTCGGCTCCGTCAACTCGTTTCTCGGCTTCGCGACCGGCTCTGCGTACGTCAGCTCGAAACACGCGCTGATCGGGCTCACCTCCAGCGTCTCCGCGGAATTGGGGCCGCTGGGAATCCGGGTGAATCTCGTGTGCCCTGGATTCATCGATACCCCGATGCATCACCGGGGGCGCGCGATCATCGGCGACGATTTGTATGACAAGGTTCTGATCCCCCGTGTTCACGTGAAGCGCGCCGGCCGCCCGGAAGAGATCGCTCAAACGATCATCTTTCTGTGCTCCGATGAGGCCAGCTACATCTCCGGTACCACACTCACGCCCGACGGCGGGTTCACGCTGACGGCATGAAGGCGCGGAACCGGCGGTATACCATCAGGCAGAGCAACGGCACCAGCACCACGAACGTCGATGGCTCCGGCGTCTCCAGGAACTGGTCGGAAAATGTCAGGAAGCCTGTCTCATTGATCCCACAGGCGTTGCACGTGAGGCTGATCACTTGCGTCACATTGACGTAGGTTGGAGTGCTGGCGAGGGAAACCGTCGCACTTTGCGATGCCAGCTGCGCGAGGGTGATGGTGGTGGATGTAAACACCGCGCCCGGGGCCGCCGCCGTGCATGCCGCCGCGGAGGTGATTGAGCCGGTGATCACCGTTGCCCCCTTGGAACAGGTGTCGATCGTCACGAAGCCGCTCCCGCCCGCCGAGATGGTGATGTCATTCACGGTGAGCACCACGGCAAGAATTCCCGTACCCGCGCTATCCGCAACGCCGTAGGACATCGTTGTCGTGAATGCTTCGTTGTTGTTCAGCTTGAAGTTATCGACGCCGTCGTTTGACGCGCCATCCGCGCCCGTTCCATTTCCCTGAAGGGCGGAGAAGAGAAGCGTATCGGGGCCGGTCTGTGTGGTTCCGGTGGGAGTGACGGACAAGTAGGTCCCAGCCAACGAGGGAAGAGTCCCTTCGTTGGTGCCGGAGCTGACGAGGGCGAAGTTGCTGAACGTCAGATCGATCGTCGTGCAGCCTCCTGCCGCAGCATCCAGCGCGCTCAGGCTGTTGCTGAGAGGGTTGCCGGTCCCGGCGCCCGGCACGACGACGTTGCTATAGGTCGGGCCGCCCGTAAAAGTCCGGTTCACCGAACCCGTGGTCACCGGGCAGCTGTTGATTCCAGCAAACGCGGTGATCCCAGTGACGGCAATAATGAACAACGGCTTCATCGTTACGACGGAAAGCAAGGGGTCCGGAAAGACTCCGCGCTTTTTCACCCAATTGTCCCTATTGTATACGTTCCGGACATCGATGACATTGATAATTTTGAAGACAAACCTTTACAAACGAAGGCCGTTTCAGTTCCCCTCAAACGGCTTGTGCGCCGCAACGCCGGGATGCTATGCTACCCATCGAAAAACGAGGGGTTTAGCAATGTCAACGAAATCGCAGCCGGAGGTGGTGATTCGCGTTGCCGCGCCGGATGACAGTTCCGTCTGCGGCGGGATCTGCTACGAGGCCTTCTCCCATATCAGCGCGGCTCACCGGTTCCCTTGCGATTTTCCCAATCCGGACGCCGCCGCCGGCTTGCTATCGATGATGTTTTCGAGCCCCGGCTTTTTCTGCGTGGTGGCGGAGGCTGAGGGCCGGGTTGTGGGAAGCAATTGCCTCGACGAGCGCTCCGTCATCGCAGGCGTTGGGCCAATCACCATCGACCCCGGCGCTCAAAACCTCCGCGTTGGGCGAAAGCTGATGAACGCGGTGATTTATCGGGCAACCGAACGCCGCGCCGCTGGCGTGCGGCTGGTGCAGGCTGCGTACCACAACCGCTCGCTTTCGTTATACTCCAGCCTCGGCTTCGACGTCCGGGAGCCCCTTTCCTGCATGCAGGGGCGTCCGCTGGAACGGAATGTTCCCGGATGCGTCGTCCGGCCCGCGCAACTGGCCGATCTGGGCGTCTGCAACGCGCTTTCGATTCGGGTGCATGGATTCGAGCGAGGCACCGAGCTGACGCAAGCCATCGAGCAGAACACGGCCAAGGTTGTGGAGCGCGGCGGCCGGATTACCGGCTACGCCACTGCACTGGCGTTCTTCGGCCACGCGACGACGGAAACCAACCTGGACCTGCAAGCGCTGATCGCCTCGGAGGAATCCTTCGGCGGCCCCGGAATTCTCGTGCCGTCGCGGAACAGCGCTCTGCTGCGCTTGTGCCTCGCGAACGGTTTGCGGGTCGTGCAGCCCATGACGTTGATGAGCATGGGGCTTTATAACGACCCGGCGGGTGCATGGCTGCCTTCGGTCTTATTTTGACGCGGCCGGAAGCGGGATCGTGATGCACGGAGCGCCGTTTGCCCGTCATGGATCCAACACGGCCTCTGCGGAAATCAGCCAGCTAGCTCACGCATGAGCCAGGCACGAGCGAGCTTCCAGTCCCGCAGGACGCTGGCGGCTGAGATTTTGAGGACTTCGGCTGTTTCTTCGACGCTCAGGCCGCCGAAAAAGCGCAGCTCAACGACCTTGGCTTTGCGCGGATCTATCGAGGCGAGAGCGTCCAACGCTTCATCGAGCGCGACCATTTGAGCCGGGCGGTCCGGCATGGCGTCAATCGATTCGTGAAGGTCCAGTTTGACAGCCGCGCCGCCGCGCTTCTCCGAGGCCCGGGCGCGGGCGGCGTCCACCAAAATGCGGCGCATCAATTGGGCAGAGACAGCGAAAAAGTGCGCGCGGTCCTGCCAGGGGATATGATCGATCTTCACCAGCCTAAGAAATGCCTCATTCACCAGGGCTGTGGCCTGAAGGCTGTTGCCCTGGCGTTCCTTGGCCATGTAATGACCGGCCAGGCGCCGTAACTCCTCATAAACAAGGGGAGTAAGCCTTTCGAGGGCTCCCGTGTCGCCTCCGGCCCAGGCTTTGAGCAGGCTGGTCACTTCGAGAGGCGCATCTCGATCCATGAAAAAAAAAGTATAGCCCGTTGTCGTTTTTTGCCGCTCGCTCCGCTTACCAAGCCAGGAGAGGGAAAAACAATGAACGCTTACTGGGTATTAGGATTTGCAATGATAGCCGGGGTGAACATCCAGGCGGAAGATTGCAAATTGATGGTGTACGTGCGCGCCCGCCCCCAGCCGGGAGGGCTACTGCGGCAGGCTGAACAGGCGGCGGCGGAGATGTTTCGTGATATCGGAGTTGAGGTGCAGTGGCGGTCGGCGCGGGCGAAAGCCGTCGGCAACGGTTGCGGGATTCCAATCGAAGTGCAAATCGACGCGGATGCGCATGGCGCACAGGTGAACCCGAACGCGCTGGCTTACGCGACGCTTTTCGGTGGCTCCGGTACCTGTATCCACGTATTCATGGACCGCGTGGTGAGAGGCCGTAAAATCGACCTCGCGACGACCGTGCTCGCCCACGTTCTGGTTCATGAGTTGACTCACGTAATCGAACAAATCAATCGCCATTCCACGGACGGCGTGATGAAAGCAAATTGGGGAGTGGAGGACTACCGAATGATGAACTTCGGCCACCGCCTTGCGTTCGCCCCGATTGACGTAGAACTCATCCACATCGGTCTTGCGAAACGGGTGCAGCAGCCGGCGGTGTCGGAATGAGCGGCGATGCTATAATCCCAATACCTTTTATGGATCCGGAGCGATGGCGGCAGATTGAGCGCCTGTACCATGCCGCGCTGGACCAGACGCCGGAGAAGCGTTCCGCGTTCATCACTGAGGCTTGTGGCGGGGATCAGGATCTCCGACGCGAAGTAAACTCCCTGCTGGAGCAGTCCGCGGCGGGCATTTTGGATCAACCGGCATGGGGTCCGACGAAAAGACGGAATTGAATCCCGCGACGCAGCTTGGTCCCTATCAGATCATTGGACCGCTGGGCGCGGGCGGCATGGGCAAGGTGTACAAAGCTCACGACCCGCGATTGAACCGAGCCGTTGCCATCAAAGTTTCCGCCCGCCGGTATAGCGACGGCTTTGAAAAGGAAGCGCGAGCCGTAGCGGCGCTGAACCATCCTCATATCTGCACGCTATACGACATCGGTCCGGACTACCTGGTGATGGAGTATATCGAGGGCCAGACGTTGCGCCATCGCCTCGGCGGCGGCGCTCTGCCCGTCGAAGGTGTACTGGAGTATGGCGCTCAAATCGCGGACGCGCTCGCCGAAGCCCACGCTCACGGAGTCATTCACCGCGATCTCAAGCCGGCCAACATCATGGTGACGAAAAACGGCGTGAAGGTGCTCGATTTCGGAATCGCGCGCGTGATCCCGGCTGGAGACAACGCCTCCACCATGACGGTCGGATTGGAAGGCACCCCGGGGTATATGGCGCCGGAACAGGCTGCGGGCGGGATGGCGGGTCCGTCCGCGGATCTTTTCTCGCTTGGCCTGATTTTGTATGAAATGACGACGGGCCGCCTTCCGGCTCCTGGAGTCTCCCTTGGGGCGACGCTGGCGAGCGGCGCGGAGGTGACGATTCCGCCGCTCGGTCGATCGCGGAAGCACCTCCCGGCGGGGCTGGAGGCGTTGGTGACCGGTCTCTTGGAAGCGGATCCGGCGCGTCGGCCGCCCAGCGCACTGGATGTGAAAGCGAAGCTGCTGAGACTGAAGCGCGGGAGCCACGCGCGGGTACGCCAGCTAGCTATCGCAGGCGTCTTGGCGGCTGTGTTAGGGGCCGCGTGGGCCTTCTTCCGTTCCGCGCCTCATGCAACCGTTTCCGCGCCTAAGGCATCGATCGCGGTGTTGCCTTTTGTCAACAAGACAGGGGATGCCAACCTCGACTACGTCGTCGATGGCGCTACTTCGGATCTGATCCGCCGACTGGCCATGGTGCCGCAGTTGCGAGTTATCTCCACCCGCGTCGGTCATGGCGTTGAAGGGAAAAGATCTCACGACGACCGCCGCCGCGCAACGTCTTGGGGTCGATAACGTGCTCTCCGGTTCGATCCAGGGGACAGGTAAGGAGACAACGCTTGACGTGGAACTAAGCCGGGGCAATGACGGCAGCGTCCTTCTCGCCCGGCACTACGCCCCTCGCGAGCCGGATCCGATCCGGTTCCTCTCCACAGTGGCGCAGGACCTCGCCGCAGGCATGCAGATCAGCCTGGATCGAGGCCTGCGGAACAACTTGGAGAGACCGCTCACGGCCAACCCGGCCGCCCTGAACTCCTACCTGAAAGCCGGACCGCTGATTTCGGGGGACAATCCGGTGCAACTGGGGGCAGCCGTGAAGTTGCTATCGGACGCGGTGAAAAAAGACCCGAAATTCGCTGGAGCTTTGTCAGAACTGGCGGAGGTTCACATTTACCTTGGCCTCTATTACGATGATCCCCGCCGCCACATGCCTGAGGCAAAGGCACTAGCGAAAAGGGCGCTTGAAATCGACGACTCGTTACAGCAGCCACATGCCGCCCTCGGACTGGTTGCGTTAGTTTACGAGTGGGATTACGAGGAAGCACTGCGGCAGCTGATTCTGTCCTCGGGCCGCATGCAGCCTTCCGCGCTCCAACAACTGGCTTGCAGTTCCCACCTGTTATCCATGTCCGGCCGATGGAACCACGACGCGGAGGAGGAAATCCGTTCGGCGCTGGAGATAGTATTGACGTCCGAACTAGGGTGCGCCGCTTACTATTCGCGTCACTACGACCGGGCGCTCCAGGGATTCACGCGCGCTCTGACGCTCCAGCCATGGAGCGTGAACGCAGTGTGGGGATTGGGGAAAACATACGCCCAGATGGGCAAGTTCCAGGAAGCACTGGACGCGCTGGATCGCGCCCCGGCACCCGAAGGAATGCTGCCACCCATCATTTTGGGCGAACAAGGTTACGTGTACGGCCGGCTGAAGAACCGGAACCAGACGGAACGAATCCTCAGCCGGTTGGATGAGATGAGCGGGAAGATTTTCGTGGATCCATTTTTCAAGGCCGAGATTTACCTGGGGCTGGGGGATCAGGCAGAGTGCGTCCGCGCGCTGAAGGAGGCTCTGACAGTAAGATCGAGCATCGTTATTTCGATCCTTAGCGATCCAAAATGGGACGTTCTTCAGCACGATCCGGAGTTTCAGGAAGTGGCGAAGCGAATCGGAGTGAATTGACGGTACGCGGCTCGCTGGCTTGTAGGAATCAAGACAGCAACTTGCCGAGCCCGGCTTGCGCGGCATCTACGGCTGACCAAGGAGCGGAGGACCACCCTCAGCTCTGAACACCTCGACTGCCTCCAGATGCAGCGCATGGGCTCTGTGCAGGATCCGTTTGAACTCGGCATCGCTGCGAATCGGATCGAGCCACGGATCGGAAGCCATCTGCGGGTAACAGAAGTAGCCTCCATCGACAGTGCTCTTTAGCAGGCGGGTCGCGCGGCCGACATCGCTGAGATAGGCGAGCTGCCGCGCCAGGTAATACTCCCCCTCCGGGTCCTTCAAGGCCCCATTCATCAGCTCGTCACTCACCTTCAGGCTCGCTTCGCGATTCCCTTCCAGCAGCGTGCGCAGAGAAACCATAAACAACTGGCCGAGCCGCTCCGGCACAACAGCCTCTTTCTCCTTCAGCATCGCGATCGCTTCCTCCACTCGGCCAAGCATCGCAAGGCGCAGCGGCGTGAAATAGCCAAAGTCCCGGAAGGCCGCGTCCATAGAGGCCTGGTAGTCGCCCATCGCGAAGTACGTGTGGGTTACCGTGGTGTGAATGTTCGAATCTAGCCTCCGGGCCTGGCGATCCGCCTCGAGCGACGCCTGGAGCAGACCGCAGTAGCGGCTCGCGTGGGCGAGGCCCGCAAACAACTCCGGATCGGTCTTCGAACTGCGCAGCCGCAGGAGCAGACGCCTCATCGCATCCATAGCGAGGCCTTGGTCCACCTGGATGTTCGTGTAGAGATTGTGCGCGAGGGGAAGATTAGGATTGAGCTCCAGCGCCCGCTCGATCGCGCTGCGCCCTTCCGCCAATTTCTCTGCCGCTCCTTCGGAAAACTTGCCGACCAGCCAGCGCGCCCGGCCCAAACGAGCCCATGCGGGTGCGTACCAAGGATCCAATGCGACACACTGCTCATACAAGCCGATCGCTTCTGAAAGCCCGCTGAATCCTTTGCCAGCTTCATTCGCGCGCAGGTACAGATCGTACGCGGTCGCATTGGCCGGCGCATCGTGCGCGAGCTGCTGCCTCTCGCCCGCTGTCAACGGCAGCGAGAGCGACTCGACGACGCCGCTCACCAGCGTGTCCTGAAGTTGAAAAATGTCGCTCAGCTCCACCTGCGACGCCTTGGACCAGATTAGCGTGCCACTCGGAGCCTCCACCAATTGGGTCGTGAGACGCAACTGCGTGCCGGCGCGGAGAAGAGTCCCGGTGAGCACCGTATCCACGTCAACCTCTTTCGCGATCTCTCTCAAATCCTGGACCACTCCAGCGAAGCGAGTCGCCGCAAGGCTCGACCGCACCACGAGCGAGCTCAAGCCCGCCAGCGACGCCGCGATCGCGTCCGGCAGACTGAACGCCAGAAAATCCGTCTCGGGATCAGAACGGAGTACGCGAAACGGAAGCACGACCAGCCGCTTCACGGCGCGAGTTTCCACATGCGTGCCCGAATCGTCCAGACGCATCACCGCACGCAGCTCCGCGGCCATCTCATCGGCCGCAGCGAAGCGGCTCGCCGGATTCTTGTCCATGGCTCGCCGCACGATGCGATCGACGGCCGAAATGGCCTGTGATCCGCCAAGCGCCGGCGGCGTTTCATACAGCACGGAGTGAAAAATCTCCACCGCCGAGTTACCCGAGAACGCCGGTTTACCAGCTAACGCCTCGAAGAGAATCGCGCCGGCCGCGAACAGGTCCGATCGTGCGTCCACCGGCCGTCCGGTCACTTGCTCCGGCGACGAGTATCGCGGCGTCCCGGCGATCACTCCATGCCCGGTCAGCTCGGTCTGCGTCAGCCCGTCGCCGGAGAAAGGGGAAACCGGCTTGGCGAGCCCGAAATCCAGCAGCTTCACGCCGTGCGTCGACAGAAACACGTTTGACGGCTTCAGATCCCGATGTACGATCGACGACCCATGCAGCGCTGCCAGCGCCGATAGGACGCTCAACGTAACTTGGAGCGCTTCGGCCAGGGGCATCGGCCCACGCCCCAGGCGCTCGGACATCGACTCCCCTTCGAGCAGTTCCATCACCAGGAACGGCCGGCCGTCTACCTCGCCGATGTCATATAAGCGGCAGATATTGGGGTGAGTGACTCGCGCGGCGGCCTGAGCTTCGCGTAGAAAACGCTTCCGGCTGTCCTCGTCATTGCCCGAATCGAGTATCATTTTGAGCGCAACTGGCCGGTTCAGCCGGGTGTCGTTCGCGCTATAGACAACACCCATCCCTCCTTCTCCCAGTTTCCCAGTGATTGTGTACGGGCCGATCCGTTCCGGAAGAGCAGACATCTCTCCAAGTGTAGTCCCACCGCGTTGAGACCGGCTTTGCCCGACCCGTAGATTCCGCCCGCAGCCAGGCCACCATGGGTTTTCTTAGAAGTGGCGTTTTCGAGTGCTCGCCACGCATTACCTGAACATGATGAACGCCCGTACCTCTGGCGGCCAGCCCCAAACGATTTACTTTAGCGTGCAAAATTGAATCCAGCGCCCGCATTTACCCTAAATTCACAATTGCCTCACGACAAGTTTGTTAACCTTAAGTCGGAGCTGTTTTACTTGTCTGACGAATCGGAGCGATGCGGTTTGCCTGCACCATCGCATGGGTCTTCCGGTTGTTGGCCTGCCTAGCTCCGGTCACCACAAACGAGGGGAATAACAAATGGTTAGATTTCCGAATCGAGTCTTGCTCGTCGGTTTTGGAGCGGTAGCGCGCTGCACGCTTCCCATTTTGGTCAAGCACATCAGCATTGATCCCAAGCGCATCACGATCCTGGACTTTGAGCCAAACGACGCCGCCCTGAAGCCCTGGATCGAGCAGGGCGTGACATTCATTAAGGATCGTGTGACGCCAGAGAACCTGGGAAGCCTGCTGGGACAGCACCTCTCGGACGGAGACCTCCTGATTGACCTGGCGTGGAATATTGATTGTTGCGAAATCGTGAAGTGGTGTCATGACAGGGGCGTCCTCTATGTGAACACGTCGGTGGAGCTCTGGGATCCCTATGCGGGAGCCGACAACAAGCATCCTACCGAGCGAACCCTCTACTGGCGCCACATGAATCTGCGGCGGATGATCTCCAAGTGGAGTGAGCCTGGGCCGACGGCGGTGCTCGAACACGGAGCGAACCCCGGCCTGATCAGCCATTTCACCAAGTACGCGCTCCTGGAGATCGCGCAGCGAGCGCTTGCTGAAAAAAAATTCAGCGAAGCTCAGTCCGAAAAGATCGCTCACCACGCTAAGGCGCAGAACTTTAACCACCTGGCCCACCAACTCGGCGTTAAGGTGATTCATTGCAGCGAGCGCGACACGCAGATCACCGATCAGCCCAAGCAGGTAGACGAGTTCGTCAATACCTGGAGCGTTGAGGGCTTCCGGGAGGAAGGGACGACCACGGCCGAGATGGGCTGGGGCACTCATGAAAAAGAGCTGCCCGCCTACGCCTTCGAGCATCCGGACGGCCCCAAGAGCCAGATCTGCCTGGCGCGGATGGGCATCAACACATTCGTTTCGACTTGGGTTCCCCCGGATCACAACGTCATCGGCATGATCGTGCGCCACGGCGAAGCGTTCACCATCACAGAGAAGCTCACGGTTTGGGAAGACGGCAAAGCGATTTACCGTCCCACCGTGCACTACGCTTACTGTCCGTGCGACTGCGCGATTGCCTCGCTCCATGAGCTGCGCGGCTACGATTACCGGTTGCAATCGCGCATCCGCATCATGACCGACGAAATCATCAGCGGAGAGGATATTTTGGGCGCGCTGGTGATGGGGCACCCTTACGGCTCGTGGTGGTGTGGAACCGATCTCAGTATCGAGGAGTCACGCCGCCTGGTACCGCACCAGAACGCGACCACGATGCAGGTAGCAATCTCGGTTGTCGCCGCCTGCATGTGGATGATCGAGAACCCGCGCCGGGGGGTGTGCGTGCCTGACGACTTGCCCCATGAGTATGTGCTGGACGTCAGCAAGCCGTACCTGGGCAAGTTCGTCTCGGTGGCCTCGGATTGGAACCCGCTGAAGCATTACTCCAACGCCTTCAGCGGATATAACAAGCCGCAGCTCGACAGGTCCGATGTGTGGCAGTTCAAGAACTTTCTCATCACAGAGGGAGACGGCATTTGAACTCCAGCGCGCCCTAATGTCTCGACAGACGCGAACATATAAGCTACCGACCATACGCTATGGACCATAAGAAATTGCTTCAACTGGCCAAGAAGCATGGCACGCCGATTGTCGTCGTGGACCATAAGGTGCTGCGAGAAAACTACGAGCAATTCCGAAGGTACCTGCCACGGGTGCAGGCCTATTATGCGGTGAAGGCTAACCCCGACCCTGCGATCGTGCAGACGTTCTACGATGCTGGAGCCAGTTTCGACGTCGCCAGCATGGCGGAGTTTTTGAACGTTCACGAAAAGATCAAGGATCTTCCGGCGAAACAACGGCAGGATTTCATCTGGGATCGCATCATTTACGCGAACCCGATCAAGGCGATTGAAACGCTCGAACGATTGGATCCGTACAAGCCATTGGTCACCTATGATAACCACGAAGAGGTGATCAAGATCGCCCGCCATGCGCCGCACTCGGGCCTGGCGCTGCGGTTGCGCGTCCCCAACACCGGATCGATGGTGGAGCTGTCAAGCAAGTTCGGCGCCCTGCCGGGCGAGGCTGCGGACCTGATCGCCTTCGCTCACAATAACAAGCTCGTGGTCGAGGGGCTGAGCTTCCACGTCGGCAGCCAGTGCACGAACCCCGAGAATTACAGCCAGGCGTTGCACCTGGCCGCAGGCATCTTCGCGGAGGCCAAGACGCGCGGCTTCGATCTCAAACTTCTTGACATCGGCGGCGGTTTTCCCGCCCATTACGACGATACAGTCCCTCCCTTCAGGAGGCTCGCAAAAATGATCAACGCCGAGTTGGACCGTCTTTTCCCCGAACCAATCGAGATCCTGGCTGAGCCGGGGCGTTTCCTGGTCGCCTCCGCCGTAACCTCCGTCGCCCAGATCATCGGCAAGGCAGTCCGAGGCGGCAAACTCTGTTATTACATCAACGACGGCGTGTATCACACCTATAGCGGCATGATCTTCGACCATGCCAGGTACAGCGTGCGAAGTTTCAAGAGAGGTCCCACCCAGATCTGCTCCGTCTTCGGCCCCACGTGCGATGCCCTCGATACCATCAGCCTAACCGAGCCGCTCCCGGACATGGAGATCGGCGAACTGGTTTATTCCGAAAATATAGGCGCCTATTCGGGCGCCAGCAGTACGTACTTCAACGGCTTCCCTCCGGCCAAGATCGTGCACGTGAACCAGTGATCCCGGTCTAGCCGGAGACCTTTAGCTTCTTGATCAGAACTTTTGAGTTCCGTCCGCTCTGGTCGTATTTCTCGCGGCGGGCCGGCGGAAGGTCGTCTGGCGTAGCTTCGGCAAAACCGCCCTTCGACTGGAAGTAAGTAAACGTCTGCGTCGATAGCGCGATCAATTCCGTCAGGCCCATTTCGCGAGCTTTATTCTCGACGAATTGAATCAGCTTCCGGCCGATACCCTGATTTTCGTGCGACGGATCGACAAAAAGGCTCGCGAGTTCGCCCTGTTCTTGCGCGGGATAGACGTGCAACGCCACGCACCCGACCGGGTTCTTGTCGATTTCGAAGATGTAGTAATCCGCCAGGTTCTTTTCAATCTCGCCGCGTGTCCTCCGGACCAGCTCCTCGGCGTCCACTGCCTTCTTAGTCAACAGTTGGATTGCCCGGATATCCTTTTTCTTCGCAGGCCGGATCTGCTCGTATTCGTTGGCATGAATCAGCGTGCCGATGCCCTCGTTGGAAAACACTTCAGCCAGCAACCCTTCGTCCTCGCGGCCGTTGACAATGTGGACGCGATGCACGCCCGCGGCGCAGGCGGCAGCCGCGTGGCGAGCCTTGGAGACCATTTCAGGGGCAAATCCACTGGCCGCGGACTGTACAAGTTTCTGCAAATCCACGTCCAGCATCTGATGGATGAGTTGACCGTTGTACCGTAGCCCATCCTGAGGGGTAATGAAAATCAACTTTGCCGCCTTCAGGGCGTCGGCCACCGCGACCGCGATGCTGTCGGAGTTGACGCGGTACGTCTTACCGTCGCCATCAAAGCCGAGTGGTGGAACAACTGGAACAATGCCCTGGTTCAACAACGTTTGAATCAGCTCAATATCGATACGCTCGACCTTCCCGGTAAACAGGTGGTCGACGCCATGGATGATCCCCAGCGGATGCGCAACGATGGAATTCGTGCAGGCGGCCCGGAGGTCGTTGGCCGAAAGACCTTGGAGGATCTCATGCGTGAGACGATTCGCGGCTTCTATGGCAAGCTGCAAGGTCGCGACATCAGTCACGCCCGTCCCATCGAGGTTGGACGGCTGGACCCCCTGTTTTTCGGCGAGAGCCTTAATTTCCTCCGCCGCCCCGTGCACGACAACCACGCGGATGTTCAAGGAACGCAGCACTGCCACGTCCAGGAGGATGTTGGCGAAATTTTCCTCCCGGACGATGCCGCCGTCCACGGCAAGAATGAATGTCTTTTCGCGAAATTGCGGAATGTATTGAAGAATCCCGCGCAGGTCCGTTAGCTTCACAGTTGTACCTAGTCGGTTGTCTTGTGGCCTGCGGCCAGTCTCGAAATACACTTCCACTTTACATCGGAACGAAGCTTCCGCGTCCTGCGCGATGTCCCAAGGAGGTTGACACATCTCCCCGACTCACTCGGGAACGTATTCGACAGAATCGCGCCACCAACCACCTGCATCCCGGCGGCGTTATTGTCTTAGCTTGCGCCTTCCACGGCTCTCGCGCTCTCCGTCGTTGGGCAAGGAACGACGTCCCAGATCTCCGTCGCGTATTGCGCGATTGTCCGGTCGCTTGAGAACGGTCCAGAGCTGGCGACGTTGAGCACGACGGCCCGGGCCCATGCTTCCGGATTGAGATAGAAATGGCCCAGCCTCGCGTGGACTTCGCTGTAGGAATGGAGGTCGGCGAGATGCAGGTAAAAGTCGCCTTTGGCCAGCAGGACATCGAGAATCGGGTCGAACACGCCAGCCTCGCCGGGATTGAAATGGCCTGAGGAGATCAAATCCAGCGCCGCCCGGGTTTCGGGCTCATTTTGATAATGCCAATAGGGGTTGTACCATCCCCGGCTTTGCTCCACCTGGCTGGCGGTTAAGCCGAAGAGGAACATGTTCTCTTCGCCGACGGCTTCCGCCATTTCAACAGTTGCGCCGTCGCGAGTTCCGATCGTAAGGGCACCGTTCATCATGAACTTCATGTTGCTGGTGCCGCTGGCCTCATAACCGGCGGTCGATATCTACTCGGAAACGTCGCTTGCGGGGATCAGCCGTTCGGCCACCGACACGCTATAGTCCGGTAGGAAAACGACCTTCAGCCTGCCGCGCGTGGCTGGGTCGGTTTCGACGGCTGCCGCGAGATTATTGATGAATTTAATGATGAGCTTCGCCAGATGGTACGCCGGCGCCGCTTTGCCCGCGAAGAAAAAGGTGCGAGAAGGGACCTCAAGATTCGGATTTTCGCGCAAACGGTTGTACAGAATGATGATGTGCAAAGCATTCAGGAGCTGCCGCTTGTATTCGTGAATCCGCTTGATCTGGCTATCGAAGATGCTCTCCGGGTCGACGGTCTGGCCGGTGGTCACCTTCAGCCAATCGATAAAACTCAGCTTTGCGCGGCGTTTTGCGCCGCGGACGGCTTCGCGGAAGATTGGATCGTCAGCAAGCGACTTTAACTCCTCAATCCTTTTGAAGTCGCTAACCCAGCCGTCACCGATGGCTTCGGTGATGACTCCGGCGAGTGAGGGGTTGGCGACAAGCAGCCAGCGTCGCTGGGTTACGCCGTTCGTCTTGTTGTTAAATCGGTGGGGGAACATCTGGGCGAAATCCGCAACGACTTGCTTCTTGAGCAGCTCGGTATGAATCGCCGCGACTCCGTTGACGCTGTGTGAACCGACGATGGCAAGGTGCGCCATACGGACCTTCCTGGTGGCGCCCTCTTCAATAAGACTCATTCGCGAAACGCGGGCGTCATCGCCCGGGTATTGCTCGCGGACCTGATTCAGGAACCGGCGGTTAATCTCGTAAATGATCTCCAGTTGCCGCGGGAGGATGTCCTCAAACCACGACACCGGCCATTTTTCGAGTGCTTCCGGCAGCAGCGTGTGATTGGTGTAGCCGAACGTGCGCTGCACCAGGCTCCAGGCGTGGTCCCAGCCGAGTCCTACATCGTCGAGCAGAATCCGCATCAGTTCCGCGACCGAAATCGTCGGATGGGTGTCGTTCAACTGGATGGCGACTTTTTCGGGCAGCAGATCCCAGTTCTGATTGTTTGACTGGAACCGGCGCAGGATGTCGTGGATTGAGCAGGCGGATAGAAAATACTCCTGAAGAAATCGAAGTTCCTGGCCGATTACGGTGGAGTCATCAGGGTAAAGAACTCGCGTAATGGATTCGGCCGCGAGTGTTTCGGTGACGGCCCCGACAAAATCGCCGTGGCCGAACTGATGGAAATGGAAGGAATCTGGTGCGCGGGCTGCCCACAGGCGCAACGTGTTGATCGTCCTGCCTCCGTAACCAACCACGGGGCGATCGAAGGGGATTCCAAGCAGGGTGGACGGCTTGTTGGGAACGGGAATCAAAGATCCCCCGCTAATCTTGAACGAGCAGTTCAGTTTTACTTCGACAATATGGTCGAGACGCACCACCTCCCAGGGATCTGGACGCCGCAGCCAATTGTCGGGACTTTCCCTCTGCCATCCGTCGTGTATAGCCTGTTTAAAGATCCCGTATTCGTACCGCAAACCGTAGCCCATGGAGGGCAAGTCCAGGGTTGCCATTGACTCGATGAAACACGCCGCCAGGCGACCTAGGCCTCCATTCCCGAGCCCGGCGTCCGGCTCCTGGTCAAGCAGTTCATACCAATCGACATTCTTCTCCCGGCAGGCCTCGAGCATGGCGGGGTCGAGAAGGAGATTGGATACGTTGCTGGCGAGGGAGCGCCCGATAAGGAACTCCATTGAAAAGTAATAGGCGTGCTTGGGGTTTGCAGCAAAGTGATTCTTCTTTGTACGCAGCCACCGGAGCGCGAGCACGTCCCGAAGCGAACGCGCGACGGCTTCATACCTTTCCCGGGGTGTTGCCATGTCGGGATCGATCGCATAGTCGAAGACGAGATGCCGTTCGTACAGTGCGTTCGGGTCGCTGTGAAAGCGGACGGGACCATATTCCACAAGATCGGGATGCATCTATTTGGAGCTCCTTTGCAACTCGGGTATTATGATCTAGAAAAATGACGGTAAAGTGTCAGGCGGAGACCATATGATTCATCACCCTGTTACAGAGGGGACGCTAAACTCATTGAAACCATTCGGAAGGTAGCGACTCAGTGAGCGACGAAACAATAAGTGCCCTTGCCGGGAAACCACCGGATCCATCGCTGCTTGTGAACGTGCCCAGGTTGATCGCGGCGTACTATACGGAGCGTCCGGACCCCGCAGTTCGCGAACAGCGCGTGGCCTTCGGAACCTCCGGGCACCGCGGATCCTCGCTCAGTTGCGGATTCAATGAGAACCATATCCTGGCGATCACGCAGGCGATTTGCCGCTATCGGGCGCAAAACGGGATCGATGGGCCGTTATTCATCGGCTTCGATACTCACGCTCTTTCAGAACCCGCGTTCCGAACGGCGCTAGAGGTGCTCGCGGCGAACGAGGTCCAAACCATGATCGCAGCGAACGACGAGTACACGCCGACGCCCGCGATCTCGCACGCAATCCTTGCTTACAACCGTGTGCGCGAACGCGGCCGCGCCGACGGAATCGTGATTACGCCGTCGCATAATCCTCCGGAGGATGGCGGTTTTAAGTACAATCCTCCCCACGGTGGGCCGGCGGGCTCAGATGTGACCGGCGCCATTGAAAATGAAGCCAACCGCCTGCTTTCGCTTGGATTGACGGAAGTGCGGCGGATTCCATTCGACAAGGCACTTCATGCGCCGACGACGCACGGCCACGATTTCTTAAACCGCTTCATCGACGATCTGGAAAGCGTTGTCGATATGGCCTTGATCGCGAACTCCGGCATCAGGCTCGCGGTGGACCCGCTCGGAGGAGCGGGGGTGCACTACTGGGAACGGATCGCCGAGCGGTATCGCCTGAACCTGACGGTTACGAACCGCCAAGTCGATCCCACCTTTCGTTTCATGAGTGTCGACTGGGACGGGCGCATCCGCATGGATCCTTCCTCCCCCTACGCGATGCATTCGCTGATCGGGCTCAAGGACCGGTTTGATGTGGCGTTTGCTTGTGATACGGATCACGACCGCCACGGCATTGTAGCCAGGAGCGTTGGGTTGTTGCCTCCCAATCACTATCTCGCGGCGTGTATTCACTATCTGTTCTCCCACAGGCCGGAGTGGAGCCCCAGCGCTGCCGTTGGGAAAACTGTTGTTTCGAGCAGCATGATCGACTTTGTGACGGCGGGCCTGGGGCGGAGGCTGTACGAGGTTCCCGTGGGATTCAAATGGTTTGTCGAAGGCCTTTCCGATGGTTGGTTAGGGTTCGTCGGGGAGGAAAGTGCAGGCGCATCTTTCCTTCGCCGCGATGGAACAGTTTGGACGACTGATAAAGACGGTATCGCGGCAGCCTTGCTCTCGGCCGAAATGACAGCGAGTTCAGGAAAAGATCCTGGCGAGATCTATGCGGATCTCACCCGCCAACGGGGCGACTATTCGTATGAGCGCATCGATGCCCCCGCAAATCCGGAGCAGAAGGCCGCGCTGGCTAAGCTAACGGCGCAAGACATCCATGCCCAAACCCTCGCCGGCGAACCGATTGAGCACATCTTGACCGAGGCTCCGGGAGATGGGCAACCGATTGGTGGGGTTAAAATTATCTCCCGAGCCGGCTGGTTCGCCGCCAGGCCCTCCGGCACTGAAGAAATTTACAAAATGTATGCCGAAAGCTTCCTTGATCGCAACCACCTGCGACGCATTCAAGAGGACGCCAGGAAGATTGTCTTAGATGCTTTTTCCTTCAAACAAACGGTATTGAAAAGCAATATTCATTGATTAGAGGATCTTGTAGATTACGTCTCCGAGGAGAAATTCGATGAGTGCTGCGCCAGCCATGGTGTCGATCGGGGATGGTGGGGTCCTCAACCGGAAGATACCAAAGGCATTGTCCGATGTCTGGATCGACCGGGATTTGGGATGGCTGGACTTCAACGAGCGAGTGCTCGCCGAGGCGCTGGACAATAGAACGCCACTGCTCGAGAGAGCAAAGTTTCTTGCGATTGTCTCTTCGAACCTCGACGAGTTCTTCATGAAGCGGGTCGCGGTTCTGCGAAAGGGATCCACACCGGAGCGGGTGGAATTGCTCCATCAGGTTCGTAAGAGGATTATGCGCAGCCTCCGGGAGCAGGCTGAGTGTTTCAAAGGCACGATTATTCCGGAACTGGCCAGCCATGGCGTCCATCTTCGGAAGTGGGACGAATTGACGGGTGCGCAAAAGGCGGAGGCAGGTGCGTACTTTGATTCAGAGATCTCACCGGCTCTCACGCCCCTGGTCTTCGACCCGGCTCATCCCTTCCCCTTTCTTTCAAATCTATCGACCTCGCTGTCCTTTCTACTGGAGGATCCACAAAGTGGCGTCATCTCCTACGCGTCCTACGCGCGTGTCAAAATACCGTCCGTGCTGAAGCAGTGGGTGGCGCTCGAAGCGGATGTGCCGCCTGGGCTGAGGCTCTTTGTTCCCCTTTATGAAGTGATCTGGGGCAATGTCGCCAAGCTTTACGGTGGGATGAAGCTTACCGGGCGAACCTTATTCCGCTTGACCCGTGACGCAGAAATCGACCTGGACGACGCATCCGATGAAGAGTTGCGCGATCAAGTCGCCGAACAGATCAGGCTGCGCCGTTACGAACCCGTGGTGAGGCTCGAGTTCGCAGAGGGCGCCAATCCCTCGATCCGGGAGGGTTTGAGGGAGCGATTTGAACTGTCCGCGGCGGATATCTATGACTCGCCCGGAGAATTGGATTACACCTCCCTGTTTCAGATCGCCGGGTTGCCGATTCCCGCGCTGCGGGATCCGGCGTGGAGTCCGCTTCCTCCGTTGGCAATCGCAAACAACCACGATATCTTCGCGGCGATTCGAGCCGGAGATATTCTGGTTCATCATCCTTATGAAAGTTTTGAGGCGAGTGTAGAACATTTCATCGCCGAGGCCGCCAAGGACCCAGAAACGGTCGCAGTGAAGATGACCGCGTACCGCATCGGGGATGATACGCCCTTTGTGCAATCTCTGGTGAAGGCAGCTGAAAGTGGCAAGCAGGTGGCCTGCGTGATCGAACTAAAGGCCCGTTTTGACGAAGAGCGGAATCTGCACTGGGCGACCGAACTCGAGCGAGCGGGTGCTCACGTCACTTTTGGCGTGCAAGGTCTCAAGACCCACGCGAAACTGGCGCTTGTGGTCCGCAACGAGGCGTCAGGGCTGCGAAGCTACGTCCATATCGGCACCGGGAATTACCACGTACGCACAGCCCGGCTCTATGCGGATGTGGGCTTGTTCACGTGCAATCCCGTCATAACCGGCGATGTGATCAACCTGTTCCACCACCTGACCGGTCATTCTCACGCGCCCGCCTGCTCGAACCTCCTGGTCGCGCCCGTCACGATGCGTGCGCGCCTGATCGAGCTCATCCGGAGGGAAATCGCCAACAAAAAAGCGAATCTTCCTGCGCGAATTATCGCGAAGATGAATCAGCTGGAGGATCCCGAAATCATCGATGCCCTGTGTGACGCCGCGGTGGCGGGAGTGCCCGTCGAGTTGATTGTCCGAGGCTTCTGCTGCCTTCGGCCCGGCGTTCCCGGCCGCTCGGATGGCGTTCGGGTCCGTTCGATTATCGGAAGGTATCTGGAGCATTCCCGAATTTTTCATTTCGCCGCGGCGCTCGACGATCCCTTACAGGGGGATTTTTTCATCGGATCAGCCGACTGGATGTATCGGAATCTCTCCAAGCGAGTCGAAGTCATCACGCCGGTGCTCGCCAAAGAAGCGAAGGGAAGACTGTGGGAAATACTGGATATCATCTTGAGGGACCGGCGGCAAGCTTGGATGCTCCAGCCGGACGGAACGTACTCTCGGCTGGAGCCTGGCGATTCCAGCGAAGGACCTGAGGCATTGGGGACGCATGCGGCCCTTATGGAACTGGCGCGGCACAGATCGGAATAATTTCACCAATAAGGATCAAGCAAGATGCAACTAGGCATGATTGGACTGGGGCGGATGGGAGCCAACATGGTTCGCCGGTTGATGCGAGGCGGACATGAATGCGTGGTCTTCGACATGAGTCCGGAGAGCGTGGCCCACATGGTGCAAGAAGGCGCCACGGGGTCCGATTCTCTTGATGATTTCGTCAGCAAGCTTCGCGGGCCACGAGCCGTTTGGTTAATGGTCCCTGCTGCGGTGGTCGATGGTACTCTGGAACAACTCGTTCCACGATTGCAGAAAGACGACGTCGTGATAGACGGCGGAAACTCGTACTATATCGACGACATCCGCCGGGAGAAGGAACTTCGGGCGCACGGCTTGCATTACGTCGATGTGGGCACCAGCGGCGGAGTCTGGGGGCTTCAGCGCGGATACTGCCAGATGATCGGCGGTGAGCCCGATATCGTGCAGCATCTGGATCCAATATTCAAGACGCTCGCGCCGGGACGGGGAAGCATCGACCGCACTCCGGGCCGCGACAAGGTAAGCGGGACGGCCGAAGACGGGTATCTGCGCTGCGGCCCGGCCGGCGCCGGCCACTTCGTGAAGATGGTTCACAACGGTATTGAGTACGGCATCATGGCGGCCTATGCCGAAGGACTGAATATTCTTCATAAGGCGAACGCTGGCGCCAGCAATCGTGATGTGGACGCGGAGACCACACCGCTGCGAAACCCGGAACATTATCAATACGAATTCAACCTGCCCGACATTACTGAGGTTTGGCGCCGCGGTAGCGTTGTCGCCTCCTGGCTGCTGGATTTGACCGCGGCCTCGCTGTTGGAGCAGCCGACACTTGCCAAGTTCTCAGGGCACGTTTCGGATTCGGGGGAAGGACGCTGGACGCTGCAGGCCGCGATTGACGAATCCGTGCCGGCGCCGGTGCTGAACGCCGCTTTGTTCCAGCGGTTCTCTTCGCGAGGCGAGGCAGACTTCGCCGACAAGGTCCTCTCGGCTTTGCGATATCAGTTTGGCGGGCACCTGGAAAAGACGACGGCGGGTTAGGACCCAAAGCCCGAGAGGAGGAATCATGGAGACAGAAGCAACCCGCACAATCCGGTCCGCCGGCGAGCCCGGTGATGCATGCGCGATGGTGATTTTTGGAGCATCTGGCGATCTCACCAAACGCAAACTGATCCCGGCGCTCTATAACTTGGCGAAGGACAACCTTCTGTCGAGAGACTTCGCGCTCATCGGGTTTGCCCGGCCGGAAATGAGCCACGAGGAGTTCCGTGATAAGTGCACCGAGGAGCTCAAACAGTTTGCCACTGGACAGGTCGACCCGGACGTCTGGCATTGGTTCGTCCGCAGGCTATACTATCTCAGCGGCGATTTTGCGGACCCTGCCGCCTACCAGAAGCTGAAGACTTTACTCGCGGAGGCCGACAAAGGAGCATGGCACCCGGGGGAACTACTTCTACTACTTGGCCACAGCGCCGGGATTCTTTTCCACTTGCATTCATCAGGCGGCCGATGCAGGCCTTATGGACGAGGACAATGGCCAATGGCGACGCGTCATCGTGGAAAAGCCGTTCGGACGCGATTTTGACTCCGCTCACGCCTTGAATCTGGATCTCCAAAAGGTGATCAAAGAACACCAGATCTACCGCGTCGATCACTATCTGGGGAAAGAAACGGTGCAGAACATCCTGGCATTCCGTTTCTCCAACGGTATCTTTGAGCCGGTCTGGAACCGCAATTACATCGATCATATTCAGATCACTGCGGCGGAAACAGTCGGGGTTGAGCAGCGCGGCGGCTACTATGAGACCGCAGGTGCCTTGAGGGACATGCTGCCGAATCACCTGTTCCAGTTGGTGTGTCTGACTGCCATGGAGCCGCCTGTGTCATTTGACGCCAACGTCGTACGCGACAAGCAAGCCGAGATCCTGAAGGCGATACAACCGCTACACGATCGCGACGTCCTGATGCGGACCGTCCGCGGCCAGTACGGGCCCAGCCACAATGGCATGCTTGGATACCGGCAGGAGCCCATGGTATCTCCAACTTCGCGGACGGAGACCTACATCGCGCTCAAGCTGTTCATTGACAACTGGCGGTGGGCGGATGTCCCTTTTTACGTCCGTACCGGGAAGCGCATGACGAAGCGCGTCACCGAAATCGTCGTCCAATTCAAACGCGCTCCCTTCGTCCTGTTCCGCAAGACAGCAGTCGAGAAACTCGAGCCCAACCGCCTGGTTTTACATCTTCAGCCGGATGAAGGTATCTCTTTGAGCTTTGGAGCTAAGATTCCAGGTCCGATCGTGCGGCTGGGCTCCGTGGACATGGCCTTCAACTACACCGATTATTTCAACGCCACGCCACAGACCGGCTATGAACGGCTGCTCTATGATTGCATGCTTGGCGACGCCACGTTGTTCCAGCGATCCGATATGGTGGAGGCGGCGTGGAATGTTGTGGCTCCCATCCAGAATGTTTGGGGGGCGCTGGAGCCTCGGGAGTTTCCAAACTACGCAGCGGGCACCTGGGGACCCGAAGAGGCCGATGAACTTCTCGTTAAGGACGGCCGCCACTGGTACAACCCGCCGGCGATCCGAGAGAGCGTTGATGCAAGGACCGCCGAGGCCTAATGGCGCAGAGTCACCCTGACGGATCGCCGACATCACGTCCGATGAATCCTCGTCGGCCCTCAATTCGCGCTTGACGCAACATTCTCAGGCTAAGCTAAGGCTGTATGCGTGCACTCGCTGAAGGCACACAAGCGACTCCGGAGCGCTATCCAATTCTTTTGACTGGATTGCTGTTGTCAGTGATCATGATTGTGCCCTCAGTACGTACCACGCCAGTTAACCCGTTCAGCGTCGCGTATCATGTGCTGTTACTGGCCGCTCTTAGTCTTCCGTTTTGGATTATCTATTTTCTTTCTCGAAATCGCTCCTGGGCCATTCCCTTAGTCACGTTGGCGGTGTTGTTTTCGCTTTGTCACCTCTATTTGATTTATGCTTCTTACGCAAATGCGCCTCGGGAATTCGGTTATGCAGGTTTGCTATTCGCTCCACTCATCGAAGCGGTGGTCGTGATACCAATAGCGATGCCCCTGATCTACCTTGTCAAACGACTTTGGCGAAACTGACCCCTAACGTACTTGCCCTGGCTGGACGCGCCCGGAATGTCTGTGTGGAATCACATTCGATCATCGCGGCCAGTTCGCTCCCGACCACCAGCCATCGTGGCCCGATTCGATCGCAACCGACGACATTGACCACGGTCAGATCTTAAAATCCTTCGCAAGAATCTCCTTCATGATTTCTGACGTGCCAGCCCCGATAGTGTGGAGCCGGACGTCGCGCCAGAACCGGCCGATAGGATATTCGTTCGTGTATCCGAAACCACCAAAAATTTGCATGCAGTCGTAGGCCACTTGTTGGCACAGGTCGGATGTGTACAGCTTGGCCATGGTGATCTCCCGCACGCACTTCTCACCACGGTTCATCAGGTCGACGGCGCGATATACCAGCCATCGTCCGGCCTCAACGCTCGTGAGATGCTCCGCGAATTTGTGACGCCACACTTGGAACTTGCGCACCGGAGTGCCGAATGCCGAGCGCTCCTGGCCGTATTCCAACGCGTACTGAATCATACGGTCCATTCCAGCCACCGCGCCGAGCGCGGCAACCAGTCGTTCGCCTTGGAAGTTATGCATGATGTAGTAAAAGCCGGAATTCATCTCACCCAAGATGTAACGTTGCGGAATGCGGCATTCGTCAAAAAACAACTCCGCTGTATCGGAAGATAAATTTCCGATCTTCTTAAGCTTCTTCCCGACAGAAAAACCCTTGGTCTTCGTCGGCAACAAGACCAGCGAGATCCCCTTGTGACCGTCCTCGCCGGTGCGCACGCCAAGGATGACGAAATCCGCACGGGTACCATTCGTGATCCAGAGTTTTTGACCCGATATGACCAGATCCCCACCGTCGAGGCGGGCGCGGGTCTTCATCGCCGCCACATCGGAGCCGCCACCGGGCTCGCTGATACCCAAGGCCGCGACGAACTCCCCTGCGATTGCTGGCTTCAGAAATTCCTCCTTCTGGTCTCGGGTGCCCAGCTCGTCCAGCACCGGCAAGGTGATGTCACTCTGCACCATGAAGGCCATATTGACACCCGCATTGTCCGAGTACGACATGCCCTCGATGTATGCTGCCGTCGCCCACCAATCGAGCGCGCTGCCGCCCCATTGCGAATCGAGCCGGATGCCGAACAAACCCAGCTCCGCGCCCTTCTTGAACAGTTCGACTGGAAATTCGCCGGCTTCATCCCACTCAGCCGCGTGCGGCGCAATCTCTGATCTTGCGAAGCGCTTGACCGTCTCGCGAATCATGTTGTGTTCCTCGGCGAAATATGGAAACTCGCTTTTGGTTTGCAGGGTCTCGGTGCTCATACTTTCTCCTTGCTCTGAATGCGGACCAGCGTCTGGCCAGGTGCTACCACTTGTCCTGGCGTAACAAGTAATTGTTCGACGATACCATCGGCGTGCGCGTAAATCGTCTGCTCCATTTTCATCGCTTCCAGCACAATCAGCGCATCGCCGACGTGAACTTCACTTCCCAGCACGGCCACGATGCGGAGTACCTGACCGGGCATGGGCGAACTCGCCGATTCTCCCAGCGGCTGACTCTCGGATGAAGGATAGCGCGGAACGCGTGGAAACATGTGGTGGTCAACCCAGTAGTGCTTCGCATCCTCCGATATGACGTGGTCGCGCTGAAGGCCATCTATCTCTATGCGAAGCCTGCCCTCCGCAAACGAGATGACCCTAACCGCGCCGCTCGATTCGCGTGTCTCAAAGGGATTGTTCCGGTAGGCGACTATATTCGGTAGGATCTTGCGCGAGGACTGCCTGTTCACTTCAAGATAGGCATCCAGCACGGCCCTGCTGTGTGATTCATCACTCCGATCGGGCTTAAACGGAAGCACAAAATCGGTGGCGACTTGCCCGCTCAGGAAATCCTCATGGTCGAGGATGCGGATAAGAAACTCGCGATTCGTGATCACGCCCTGAACGAGCATGTTATTGAGAGCGTGCCGCAACCGCCGAATTGCGGTTGTGCGCGTCGAACCGTGCGCGATGATTTTGGCAACCAGCGGATCGTAATGAATGCCGACCTCCGTGCCGGCTTCGATGCCACTCTCGACGCGGACGCCTTCCGGTGGACGCCAAGCGAGAATCCGCCCGGTGGAGGGAACAAATCCATTCGCGGCGTCTTCGGCGTACAGTCGAGCCTCGATTGCGTGCCCTTGCGGCGTCAACGCTCCGCACTTGAGCTCACTTCCTTCGGCAATCTCGACCTGCATGCGCACCAGATCCACACCCAATATCATTTCCGTGACGGGATGTTCCACCTGGATTCGCGTGTTGACTTCGAGGAAATAATATTTACCCGTCGGGGCCACGAGAAATTCGACCGTCCCTGCGCTGCTGTAGCCGATTTTGCGTGCAATGCGTAGCGCCGCTTCGAGAACGGCCTGGCGCAACTCCGGAGTCAAATTTGGAGCCGGCGATTCCTCGATGATTTTCTGATGACGCCGCTGCATCGAGCATTCCCGCTCGAACAGGTGCGCCACGTTGCCGTGAGTATCGCCGATGATCTGAACTTCGATGTGGCGGGCACCAGCAATGTACCTTTCCACGAGGAGCGTACCGTCGCCGAACGCCGCTTCCGCTTCGCGTTTGGCCGCAGCCATCGCGCCATCAAGATCTTCGACCCGATCGACGCGCCGCATTCCCTTGCCCCCGCCGCCCGCCGCGGCTTTCACCACCAACGGAAATCCGTCGGACGGAATCACAGGAACACCAGCCCCTATCGCGATATTGCGAGCCTCGACCTTCGACCCCATAGCCCGAATCGTCTCCGATCGCGGTCCGATGAAGACGATCCCCTCCGCCTCGCATGCCGCAGCGAGTTCCGCGTTCTCTGCTAGAAAGCCGTAGCCAGGATGAATTGCATCCGCACCGCTTCGTTTGGCCGCCGCGATGATGTTCGCAATCGAGAGATAGGACTCACGGCTGGGTGCAGGACCGATGAACGCCGCCTCGCCGGCGTCGCGCACATGTGGGGCGTCGCGATCCGCGTCCGAGTACACAGCGACCGTCGCAATTCCGAGGTCACCGCACGTGCGGAACACGCGCCGCGCGATTTCTCCGCGATTCGCGACGAGGATCTTGCGAATCGGCTTCAATGGCGAAATACCCCCCACTCCATGGTTCCCTCAACGGGTCGATTCAGTGCCGCCGAGAGTGATATCGCGACGATTGTTCGTGTATCGCGAGGATCGATGATACCGTCGTCCCACAATCGGGCCGTTGCAAAATACGGATCCGATTCCTTTGTAATCTGATCCTCCAGACCTTTCTTTTGCGCTGTGAGTTGCGCTTCGTCGACGGCAGTGCCCTGACGCGCTGCCGCGTCTCGCTTGATCAGATCCATGACACCCGAAAGCTGCTGAGGTCCCATCACCGCAATACGATGGTTAGGCCACGTGAAGAGAAAACGCGGCTCGTAAGCGCGTCCGCACATTGCGTAGTTCCCTGCACCGTAAGACCCTCCCATCATGATCGTGATCGCCGGCACGGTTGAATTTGATACAGCATTGATCAGCTTTGAGCCGTTTCGAATAATGCCTTTCTCTTCATACGACCGTCCGACCATAAACCCGGTGATGTTCTGCAAGAACAACAAGGGAATGTTCTGCTGATTCGCCAATGCGATGAATTGAGCGCCTTTGGCCGCGGACTCCGACATTAACACCCCGTTGTTCGCGAGAATGCCGACGGAAAAGCCGTGGACTCGAGCGAATCCGGTTACGAGCGTCGTGCCATAGTTCGCTTTAAACTCGGAAAAATGCGAGCCGTCGACAATTCTAGCAATCACCTCGCGCGCCTCGAACGGAACGCGCGGATCGGCCGAGGCGATGCCCAGCAATTCGTCGGATGAATAAATCGGCTCCTCCACCGGCGCAATCTCCGCCGACGGCTTGGGTAGATGAAAATGCGAAACAATTTCGCGGGCGATGCGAATGGCATCCAACTCGCTCTCGGCCAGATAGTCCGACAACCCCGAGACCCTCGAATGCATCTCGGCGCCGCCCAGAGATTCTTCATCCGAGATTTCACCCGTCGCCATTTTGACCAGAGGCGGCCCGGCTAAGTAAACACTCGCACGATTGCGCACCATCACGACGTAATCCGACATCCCGGGAAGATACGCTCCGCCCGCCGTGGATGGTCCGAACACAACAGAGATGGTCGGAATGCGCATTTTCGACCGTCGCGTTAACTCGCGAAATCCGCGGCCACCGGGGACAAAGACCTTCGCCTGCTGCGGCAGGTCAGCTCCTGCTGCCTCCACCAGCAGAATCGACGGCAGATGATTTTCGCGCGCGATGTCCGCCAGTCGCGCGTTCTTAAGAAGACCGGGCTCGCCGGTCGCGCCACCCTTTGCCGTAGCTTCGTTGGCGATGATCAGGCATTCGCGGCCTTCTACCAATCCGATTCCGCCGATGATGCCCGCGCCCGGAACTTCACCGTCCATTCCGAAACCGGCAAGCGGCGCGATCTCCAGAAAATACGACCCTTCATCTAGCAGCGCCTCGATCCGCTCGCGAGGAAGCAGCTTGCCCTTCGCCTTGTGACGTTCGATGTACCTGGCTCCTCCACCCTCCGTCGATCTCTTTAGTTCGAGGCGAAGGCGCGCGAGCGCCTCGGACATCCACGCGTAATTTGCGCGGTATGCCTCAGATCGCAGGTCGACAAAGGAAGAAAGCAGCAAGCGAGTTATTCTACTCCATTCGCAAGTTCGGTTCACCGCAGCTGCGTAACGCCGTAATATACTCTACTGCATGATTGGGACCATGCAAGACTTCCCTTTGACTTTGACCATGCTGTTCAGGCACGGCGCCAAGATCCACGCCAACAGCCAAGTGGTCAGCTATCACGCCGATCGGGTGGATCGGGCGACATTCAAGAGCGTGGCCGCACGTACTGAACAACTTGCAGCAGCACTAAGGCGGCTTGGCATCAGCGAAGGCGACCGTGTGGGCACGTTCTGCTGGAATCATCAGCAGAATCTGGAGGCGTATTGGGCGATCCCCTGCATGGGTGCAGTAAATCACACCTTGAACATCCGGCTATTTCCGGAGCAACTTGCTTACGTGATCAATCACGCCGCTGATCGCGTCATTATCGTCGATGACATTCTGGTCCCCGTGCTCGCCAAGGTCGTGCCCGACTTGAAGACAGTTGAGCGGTATATCGTGGTGGGGCATAATGACGGCTCGCTTCCGAACAGCGTCAGTTATGAGGAGATGATCGGAGCGGAGCGGCCCGGCTTCGACTGGCCTGAACTGGAGGAGCGAACCGCGGCGGCGATGTGTTACACGAGCGGGACCACGGGGCACCCGAAGGGCGTGGTTTATACACATCGGTCAACGTTCATTCATACGATGGCGGCCGGGCAGGCGGCGAATCTTGGCGTTTCCGAACACGACCGGCTCCTGCTCATCCCGCCGATGTTTCACGCGAACGCGTGGGGCCTTCCTTATCTCGCCTGGATGAGCGGCGCGGATATGATCATGCCCGGCCGGTTCCTGCAGGCGGAACCGTTGTGCCGGATGATGGCGGCCGAGCGCCCGACGATGACCTCGGCCGTGCCGACGATCTTGAACGATATTCTCCGCTACAGCGAATCGCATCCCGTCGATCTTTCGTCGCTGCGATTAATGACCTGCGGAGGCGCGGCGGTCCCGCGTGCGCTGATCGAAAAATACTATCAACGCTTCGGCGTAAAGGTGATTCAGGGTTGGGGCATGACGGAGACCAGTCCTCTGGCGGCACTAGCGACCCCTCCACGCGGCACGCCGCCGGACCGCGAAATTGATTATCTTGCGAAGACCGGACGAGTGGTCGCCGGAGTGGAGTTGCGACTCACCTCGGGCGACGAGGTCCTTCCTTGGGATGGAAAATCGGTGGGCGAAATTGAAGTGCGGGGACCCTGGATCACGGGGTCGTATTTCGCTGAAGAGACTCCCGAAAAGTTTCACGACGGTTGGTTGCGCACCGGCGATGTGGGCACCATCGACGAGGGTGGCTATGTGCAAATTTCCGACCGCGCCAAAGACGTGATCAAATCCGGCGGCGAGTGGATCTCCTCCGTGGATCTGGAAGGTCAACTGATGGCGCATCCCGACGTGATTGAGGCCGGCGTGATCGGCGTTCCGGATGAGCGCTGGGATGAGCGTCCGCTTGCATGCGTGGTTCTGAAACACGGATCGGCAACGACGATCGACGAGCTGCGTGTGTTTCTCGCGACGCGGGTTGCCAAATGGTGGGTGCCGGAGCGATGGGCGATCGTCTCGGAAATTCCTAAGACCAGCGTCGGGAAGTTCGATAAGAAAGTGCTGCGCGCAAGATACAGGGAAGGCTCACTCAGGGAGTCGCACTCCGCCGCGAGCCCCGGTCTCTAACTGGGGAAACAGAGTAGACGAGAAAGGGAATTCTCCAGAGGCCAAGAGCGCGGTGTATCCGAGTTTCGCGCCAGCCGGGTGTCGTAACGTCCAGGGACCGGGACCACGTTCTTGACAGAATTCCCAGGTCCCGCGAGTTATTGGTTTCACGAAGTCGTTGAAGCCCCAAGAGCGTCAAAAGGAGGCCGCCGGTACAAATCCGTACAAAATCTCCTTTATGAAATCAGCCAACTTCGGCCCTCTCTCCGGCACCCTGAAGTTGCTCAAGATCGGGTGAGCGGCTCGCGTTTCCGATGCAGTATACTCCGGCTGTATAGGAGACCGAAATCTCAGGGGACAATCATGAGCCTGCCCAGCTATGCGATGAATCAGCCGACCTTCTCCGAGATGTACGAGCAGTGGCTTGTAGGCCCTCTGTTTCGGCCCTGGGCCGAAATCGCTCTCGACGAACTTAACATCACCTCCGGGGATCGTGTCCTCGACATCGCTTGCGGAACAGGAATCGTGGCGCGCACCGCAAGAGAGCGGCTTGGAGACGCAGCCTGCGTTGTTGGCGTCGATATCAGTAAGGATATGCTTGCCGTCGCGCGAAAAATAGCGCCGGGCATCGAGTGGCGCGAAGGGAACGCTGCGGCGCTGCCTTTGCGCGAAGGAGAGCAGTTCGATATCATCGTCTGCCAGCAAGGACTGCAGTTCTTTCCCGACAAGCCTGCTACGGCGGCGCAAATGCGCCGTGCGGCGGCTCCAGACGGCAGACTGGCGGTTGCCACTTGGCGCTCCGATGATGAAATTCCATTTTTTCGAGAGCTGCGTCGCATTGCGGAACGCCACCTCGGAGCAATCGCGGATCAGCGCTACAGTTTCGGAGACGCCGGCCCGCTAGAAGAGTTACTCCGGCACGCTGGGTTCCGCGAAGTCCGGTCAAGGACTATCTCGCGGATTATACGGTTCAAGCTCGACACATGGTTGCTGCGGGGCAACGCGATGGCGCTGGTGGGCATGAGTACTGCAGGTAAGGCAATGGATGAACCGGAACGCCAACGCGTCGTCGAATGCATTGTCACTGAGAGCGACCCGGTGCGTGAACGGTACAGCGACGGATCGGAAATGGCCTTCGAGCTCAGTACCAATCTGGCGACAGCAAGGGCCTGATTGGCGAGAGAATCACCCACGATCAAATACCCTTACCGTATTCGATCGTGGGTCGCACGCTTATCATGAGCTTTCGGACATGTCAGGCTGGACGTTCTCGCTCATGACCGAGACCCCAGGCGAGATTCTAACCTGAAAATAAAGGGGCTTCGTGAAGTCGTGGGTGCCAAGGCTCCGTGTTTTCAACGGCAGAAAGCTTGGCTCCCCGGAAACGATGGTTTCCAACCACCTCTCCTTTCGTAACTCATTGATTATATGAGAACGCTTCGATTGGTAGGATTGTCATCTGGGCAAGCCAGGAGATGGTAGACGGCCAATTCAGAGGGAAGCGGCCCGGCGGTTCGACCACGTGACCCGTTTGATTTTCCCCATTGACTGTTATACATTTTGTATAGCGATGCTGTTTGAATGGGACGCAGAAAAGAACCAGACCAACAGACAGAAACACGGCGGCCTCAGTTTCGAGAGCGCGGCCCGTGTGTTCGACGATCCCCATACAATGTTCCGCAAGGACCGCGTCGTGGCGGGCGAACAGCGGTGGCACGCCATAGGAATGGCGGCAGACGCGCTCCTGCTGGTTGTCCACGTGTATCGCATGGAGAACGACAATGACAAAGAAGAAACCATCCGTATCATCTCGGCCCGCGAAGCTAATAAGCGTGAGCGCCGAATCTATATTCAGCAAGCCGCCGAATAAAGCACAGAAGGCCGTCTTGTCCCGGATCGCGAAGCGGCAGGCTGCCGGAGACGATTCCGGCATTGATTATTCGGACATCCCTCCTCTGACCGACGAGCAACTGGCGCAGTTCCGCCGAACTCCGAAAGTGCTGGTGGCCGCTCGTATCGATAAGGAAGTCTACGACTGGCTCTTGCGGTATGGGAAGGGCTACTCGACCAGGATCAACAGCATCCTGCGCACCGTCATGGAGCGGGCTCGTTAGCTCCCGCTGTCAACAGAAAACGCCAGAGTTGGAAAGTAGTATTCCTAGGGGCCCAGGAAATTGGCTCCCCGGCATGGATTCGAACCACGAACTTGACAGGATTTTGAAGTCTCGCAACTTATTGATTCTAAAAAGTCGTACAAGTCGTCAAAAGCATCAAAAGCAGGTATTCGGTACAAAAAGTGTACAAAAAGTTTTTAGTCGAATCCGGCCTTGAGAGCCTCCAGCCTCCGAGCGATGTCGATCATCGTGTTCAGTTGATCGGCTTGTCAGTGTGGAAGTACTTCTTGTAAGCGCCAATCCAGTCCGTGGAAATCTCGCGCTGCGCTGTCGGCAAGTCAACGGCTCCGCTACAGACCAATTCGTGAAGCCGATCTTCCAAAGCATCTTTGACGCGAGCATTCCAGACCGTTGCGGAATAAGACTGAGGCCACAGATTCCCGATATCGTCCGCCCCTCCAAGAGCGGGCGTTATCAGGTAATCCACCTCATAAGACTTCGGATCGACGCCCGGCATCCCGTATAGCGCGAAGACCTTGCGTCGCAGCGACGCGGGAACATCACGATTCTTCCCTTCATTCGAACTGCACACTTGCTCTCTTGTTTCAACGCGCGCCACGCCTGGAGTGAGCTCGGTGGCGGGAAAGGACATCGGCACGAAACTGGCGTACATCGTGGGCTTTGGCCGCAGCGGCTCACGATTGAGTACGACGAGGCCTCCCAACACCAGGACGATGACGCTTGCGCCAGCAGGGACCAATCCTCGTCGCCAAGACAGCAGTTGCCTCCATGGCGAAGCTTGGGAAGAGGCGATCTCATTGAGTCGGGCTTTGAGCAAGGCGCGACTACCCGCTGCAGGCGGCAATAGCGGATCGAGGCCGCGTCGATGGAGGTGAACGAACTCGCTTATGGCGCCTTCCAGTTCTTGTGCGCGAACCCGGCACTCCCAGCAAGCAGCCAGATGCTTCCGGAGCCGCTCTATGCGGCGCCGTGACAACTCACCATCCGCCGCGAGAACCAAATCCTGATCCGTCGCATGACTATCTTGAAACCACATGCATCACCATTGAACTGCGCGTGCTAAACGCGTCAGAGACCGTTCCAGGGAAACGGAGACGGCACCTAACGAAATATCGAGAACCTCCGCGATTTCCCGGTACCGAAGACCTTCGGCCCTGAGAATAAGGCAACGCCGATCCTGCTCCGGGAGCGCACTCACGACCGCCAGGACACGTTGGCGCCTTTGGCTGTTGGCCACTTGATCTTCCGGGTTTGGGTTCGTGTCCGGCACCAAGTCCTCCAAAGGTGCAACCTCGTCCACAATTTGTTGAGCTCCACTGCGCGCCTGACTCCGTCGTTTCAGGGCCTGATTGTGGGCGACCCGAAAGGTCCAGGCGCGGAGATTGCTGCGCGAACGCCCGAGCTGCAAGTGCCGGAAGAGTGCAAGAAACACTTCCTGGACGATGTCCTCTCCATCCTGGACTGGCAGCCCGAAGCTGATCACGTAACGTAGCAACCGATCCCGCAATTGGTCGAACAGGCTGACGACCTCTTCTACCATGGGCGACGGAGGGGACTGACGCGTCCCTTCGATGGCTCCAGGCAGCGGGAGCCTCAGCGCTGATTCCGGTGGCTGATCGGCCATTGACATCATTATCGAGCATATGGTCAAAACCGGAATCGTATGCCGCCCCAGGCGCCGATAGGAGCCCCCGGGGCAAAGAACGTGGAGGAGCGCACTGGGTAGTTTCCGTCCGGCGTCACCGGGAACGGACGGATGACAAGATTGTAGTTGTTGTCGAACGGCGTCGTGCCGAGCTGTGCCGCAGTGTAGTAGTGATGGTTCAGCAGATTATTGATCTGCGCGAATACCTCAATGTGACGCTGCACCTGATAGTGCCCGCCCAGGTTTAATACTCCATATCCCGGCGAAAAGCCCTCGCCCAGATAGTACACGCCGTCTGGCTGGTGGAGGTTATTTTCGTTACCGCGTGCGTAGGAACGGCCCACCGCGACGAAATTTAAAGCCGCGAAAATCTTCGGCGTGGGGGCGAATTCCAGAAAAGCCTTGCCGATGTTGCGGGGCATCTGGGGAATAAAGTCGCCAGGTTTGATCGCAATGTTGCCGTCGATACCGAGTCCACCGTCGTTGGCGCTGTTGGCGGCGCCGTCGATCGACTGCGGGCTCTGGTAGGTCACGTTCTGGAACGTGTAGTTTGCCCCCAGGTTGAGTTTCGATATGCGCTTACTAAAGCTGAATTCAACGCCGTCCCGCCGCGTCTTCCCGAAGTTCAGAAAATAACCGAGGCCGGTCGTCTCGGAAGAAACGAACAGCAGGTCATTGTAATTCTGCGAAAAGAAATAGTCCGCGTTCCAGCGGAATCCGTTTTCGCCGCCGCCCCGCGCACCTGCCTCGAACGTGCGCGTCACCACCTGCTTCAGCGGGGGATCGCCGACCAAAGCGTTAGGCAGATTGCAGGGGAAGTTAGGATCGGCGCAACCCAGTTCGATTGTGGTTGGAGCCCGGTTCGCCTCGGAGTAGTTGAAATACAGCGTTGCCAATCGCCCCGGACTGTAGGTCAACCCCGCCGACGGGTTGAACCGCTGAAATACGTAGTCCCCGTTCAGCGACCCCCGGCCGCCGTCGCTCCCCGGGCTCCCCGGAATAGATCCCGGAATCCGATCATAGTTTTGGAGGTGCTCGTGGTTGTATCGGCCCGAGACTGTGATGGTCCACCTGTTGATTGTGAACGTATCTGTCGCAAAAATACCCGGCGTGTTCACGGTGCCATGCAGGTTAACGCGGTTGTCGACAGGAATCCCATTTGAATTAGAGGAGCCATCCGCGAAAAACGGGACCGGCGTAATACTGACACGATCCGCATTCAGGTATCCGAACTGCGTCGTCTGCTGAAACGTGACGCCGTTGCCATCCCATTCCGCGCCCGCCGTGATGCGATGACGACCAACCCGCCAAGAAGCCTGTGCTGAAAAACCATAGTTGTGCTGCTGATCGTACCCGCGGACTATGTTGGCGTCGCACTTCTCCACGGGCTCGTTGTGTTCAAGACCCTGCGCAATGCAGCGCCAAAACGGGAACGGCTCCGTGGTGGCGTTTCCCGTTGTCGGGAAGCCCGTGTACCCGGCCGCTTTCAGCGCGGCTTGGTCGGCGGCGCTTAAGTTGTATAGCGATTCATCGAAGGAATTCGAATTCAGATTGGGGTTGATGGTGTCCGTGCGAATGTAGCGAAAGTAGGCATTGCCGGAAACCTGGAAGCTGTTGCTAAACTCGTGGTTCATATTGAGCGTCAGGGAAGGCGAGCGGTTCCAGTTGGCGTCCGTGATCGTATAAACGCTTGTGTAATCCCGAGCGAGCCAGCGCCCGTCCTGGGTGCCATTTCCCGCTAAATAATTGTCCGCATACCCGAAACTCAGGCTCGCGTACGTTTTACGGAACCGCTGGCCGATCTTTCCGAAGATCTGGCGCACCTCGGATGGTGAGTACTTCCGCCAGCCGTCCTCCTTGAAAAGGTTCCCAGCGACGTAGTAATTGAAACCGCCCTTCGTCGAACCGCCGTGTTCGAACGCACCGGAGCGGCGTCCGAAGCTGCCGCCGTTGATTTCAATCATCGTACCCGGCGCGCTTAATCCGTCCTTGGTTTGGAGAGAAAGCGCCCCACCAAGAGTGTTCAGCCCGAAGAGAGGGTTCGAACCCGGAATGAGAGCCATTTCCGAGATCGCAATTTTCGGGATCAAATCCCAAGTGACCACGTCGCCCAGCGGTTGATTCTGGCGCACGCCGTCCATGTAGACGGACAATCCTTCCGGAGTCCCGAGCAGCGGCGACGCAGTATAACCGCGATAGTTCACGTCCGGCTGAAAAGGGTTTCCCTGGTTCTCATTGATGTGCACCGAGCCGAGGCGCTTATTCATCATGTCGGCCAAATCGAGCGCCCCGGTCTGCTGAATGTCGGCGGCGGAAACGGTCTGCACTGGAGCTGGAATATCGTTGATCGGCACGTCTGTCCCCGGCAGCGGAGTGGCGGCCACAACTTCGATGCTCGAAGTCTGGGCCGCCAGGACCAGGTTGATCGTGCGCGAGACGGGAGCCGAGCCAATCACCAACCTCACGACCTGCGTCGCAAATCCGAGCCGGCTGACGGTCAGCCGGTAGGTGCCTTCGGCCAGATTCGGGGCGGTGTATCGGCCTGCGGAATCGGTGTCGAAGTTCTTGCGATAAGAGACGGTCAACCCTTCAAGTCTGCCGGAAGCCTGCGTGGCCGCACCCGACGGGTCCTTAACTTCGACTCGGATCTCACCCCCTGCGCCTTGAGCACGCAACAAGATTGGTAGCAGCAAGGCTGCAAGTATGGCTGAGCACAGCCGTGCCCGGCGTCGGCTTGGTTTCATGCCTATATATTCTTTGAGCCGTGTTTCTGTTCAGCCTTTTTTGCTCAAAAACTGATACCGGCCCACGCGACCGGTCCGCACTCGGACCTCACTGATCTTCTAGATTCGATTTTCGAATCCATGCCAGAGGAGTTAATTGCCGTGCTGACAACAGTTTACGTTTTTGAGTGAGTGGTACAAAATCTGTACAACGATTTCAAAAAGTCCTTGTACGCTTCTGAAACAAAAGGTGTGGCTCCCCGGCATGGATTCGAACCACGATTCACGGCTCCAAAGGCCGCTGTCCTACCATTAGACGACCGGGGAATGTCTAGGCGGGCGTTTACAAACTCAGTGTACCAACTCGTCCGGCTCCGTCACCACTCGGAGTATGGAGTGCCCTCCAGACTCTTCTGGTCGGAGCGGCTGCGGACGTCCCAAATGCCGGGATCGGTCTGGTCCACCGCCGTCAGCGCGTCCTCCATGATCGTGATCCACTGATCGTTCCCGGTGATCGGATCGATGGGAACCGCGCGCAGGTATCCGGCTGTCACCAGGTCCTGCAGCTGCTGCGGAGCTTTCTTCTTATCGAACGTGTACTCGTCGATCACGGTGCGCAGCGTGAAGAGATTATTCTTGAGCAGACTCTCCTTCGTGCGGAGAATCGACTTCTGATAGAGCGGCACGGCGACCGACAGCAGGATCGAGATGATCGCCATCACGATGATCAGCTCGATCAGCGTGTAGCCCCTTTGGGTCAGGGAGTTTCGACTCTCAGTCCCAGTCCGCGTAAGGCGTGCCATCGCGCGCTCGCTCCGTGCTCTTTGAATAAACGTCAAAAACATTTTGTCCGCCCCAGCTTTGCGATGTCGGATCGTCCTGCATGCTGCGCTTTCCCCAATCGGTATGGCCGGTCATCGGATCCTTCGGGATGCGGCGCAGAAACTTGATCTTCTTTCCGTCCGGCGACTGCGCCAGCTTTACGCCTTCCACCAGAATCTCCAGCGATTCCGGATAGCCTTCCGTGCCCAGCTTCACCTCGATCTTTCCCAGCGTCGAGGCGTCCTTATAATCGTCGATGGCCTTGCGAATCTCGCGCAGCGCATAGCGCAGTTCGCGCTCCTTGTCCCGCTTGACCTTATAAGAAGCGAGAGGCAGCGCCATCGTGGTCAACAGGGCCATGATCGTGAAGGACACGATCAGCTCCACCATGGTGAATCCGCGCTGGCGTTTTCTCCTCATACCTCTAGTTCACCTTCACCGGCAATTCGGCCGCAGCGGCGGGCAGGGGCTGCAATTGCGAGTTTTTCAGGTTGAACTCCGGCAGAGAGACCGTGCCGGTGCCTTTTCCGACGGCGGTGAAATTCAGCATCATCACCGCGCCGGAGCCCGAAACTCCCTCGGAACCCGGAGCGCGCGCCACCGTCAGCGTCGCCTCGCCCACTTCATTGCGGATGTCCTTCACGGAGGTTATCCGAGCCCCGTCGCGCGTGAAAATCTCGCCGGGCGCGGCGTCGTTCAGCCGCAGGATCGACGCGTCGTACTTGATGCGCATCGGCGAGGCCGAGAACAGATCCGCTGCGTTGTCGATCTGCACGGCGACCTGCACGATCGCCCCTGGCACGGCCTGCACGGATTCCGGAGCGAATCGCACGCGCGCCTGCCCCGGAGGAGCCGCGGGAGCCGCCGGGGAAACCCCTGGTCGCGAAGCCGTCGGCGGAATCTGCGGCGCGGTGGCGGGCGGCGCGACTGGAGGCACCGTTGCTGGAGGCACCGTTACTGGAGGAACCGTGGCCGGGGGCAGAGCCGCGGGCGGATTTGAACCAGGCGGGATGGCCGGAGCCGCGGCGCCCTCGTCGACCTTCGGCGCGTAATTTATTTTCACCACCTGATCCGACCCGGCATAAATGCCGCGCAGATTCTCCGCTGAATAATCGGGCGTGCGCACGATGTGCGGAATCAGGGCGATCATCAGTTCGCTCTTCTGCTGGTTCTTGGTCGAGCTGCCAAACACCTGGCCGAGAATCGGGATATTTGTGATTCCCGGTGTTCCCGCTAGGGTGGTCCCATTTGAGTTTTGGCTCAACCCGCTCAGGATATTGATTTCGCCCTCCTTCATCCGGATGTCCGCGGTGTTCTTCGACTGACCGATGACCGGCTGGGAGATGCCGCCAATGTTCACGTATTGATCTACGCTCGAGACTTCCACTTCAATGTGCAGCGTCACCTCCGACTGCGAATGCACCTGCGGCTGGATGGAAAGGTTCAAACCGACGTCGGCGTAGTTGAACTGTGTCGACACCAGCGGGCTGACGCTCGACGACACCGAAACGCCCGAGGAGAAACTACCCGTCGCATAAGGGATTCGTTGACCGATCTTCAGGTCCACTTTCATGCCGTCCGAAACCCGCACCTGGGGCTTGTTCACGGTCTTCGTCCGCGCGTCCGACATCACGGCCGTGAGAATCGCTCCGGGCAGCGTGGTGGACCACTGATTGATGGAGATATGCGAAAGCTGGCTTAACCCCACTGTTCCTGATCCTGTGCCGGTGCTTGTCCCGGTACTGGTCCCCGTTGTTCCGGTGTTGACCGTGGTGGTGCTTCCGCCGGTGAAAGTAATCGCCGCCTGCAGTCCGGCCGTTCCTTGCGAGTATAGCGTTGCGGCAAGAGTTCGCGAATAGGTGCTGTTGACCTGCAACACGATGACGTCAATGACTACCTCGGACTTGGGCTTATCCAGATCATGAATCAGCTTTTCGGTCAGTGCCACCTGATCCCGGCTTCCGCGCACGATCAGAGCCTTCTGCGCATTGTAGGTGAACACCCGGCGGATTTCGGCCACCGTTCGGATGGCTGTGGCGATTTCCTGAAACTCCTGCACCGAGGTGGCGTTGGTCACGTAGAAGACCCTCACGACTTCGTCTTCGTAATCTCGGCGCTTGGTAACGTTATCCTCGGTCACGAAGATCGTATTCGTTGAAATCGGCTTCCAGAACGTGTGCGTCAGCATCGCGAGGTAGTCGAACGCATCCTCGATCGGCATGTTGGCGAGGTCGACGTTGGAGTTGCGGGTCGGAGCGGTGTACTGTGGATCGAATACGACATTGATCCCGGCCATCTTTCCAATGGTTTCGTACAGCACCTTCGGCGGCTGATTGTTGATCTTGATGGTCTGAATCATGCCGACGATCGGCTTCAACTCCGGCGGCGCTTCCATGGAAGCAACCTTTTGATCCGAAGCCCTGCGCGCCCGTTCGGCTGGCGTCATGCCCGCCTCCGAGGGGTTTTGCGGCGTCCCCCCTGCCTTTTGCTGTTCCAGAATTACCTGGGTTCTCTTCAATTCCTGGATCGCGATGGCCGAGGAGGAATCGGCGATGATCGCCCGCTGAAACTCGGCCATGGCCTCTTGAACTTTGCCCTCCGTGCGCAGTTTTTGGCCCCGATTCACATGCATCTGTCCCGCTTGGAAACGGGCCCGCCGCATCCCGAGGGCGTAAGCCACATTGTTCGGATTCTTGTCCATGGCGGACATATAGAGGTCCAGTGCTCGGTCCCAGTCTTGGTGGCTCACCGCCTCCTCGGCCGCCTTGAGGTCCTTGTCGCCTTTGTCCCGGGCCTCTAGGACTGGCGCGGGGCCTGCCAAGATTAGCGCGAGGAACACAGATAAGTGTTTTCGGTTCATCATGTTACCGGACTTGTACCCTTAAGCTCGTGCTACACTAATGTTTGAGCCTCATAAGCTACTGACGCAGTTTGGGTTCCTGACGTGGAATCGAAAATCAAAATCCTCAGCGATAATCGCTCGGCCGGGCACAATTACTACCTCTCCGACCACATTGAGGCGGGGCTTGTCCTGTCCGGAACCGAGGTGAAAGCCGCCCGCGACGGCAAAATCCAGTTGAAAGACGCCTTCGCCGAGGTGGCCGGCAACGAGGCTTGGCTCTGCAACACCCATATCGGGCAGTATTCACACGGCAACATCATGAATCATGAGCCGATGCGCCGCCGCAAGCTGCTGCTTCACCGCCGCCAGATCGATAGTTTGCACGAACAGATTCGCGAACGCGGCCTGACGGTGGTCCCGACCAAGCTCTATTTAAAAAATGGCCTGATTAAGATCGAACTGGCCATCGGAAAAGGGAAAAAACTGCACGACAAGCGCGAATCCGAGCGCACCCGCGAGGCCGACGCCGAAGCGCGCGCCGGCCTGCGCCGCAAGCAAAAGGAATAGAAAATCAATATGGAAACAAAACTTCTTTATCAGTCCCTGGCCCAGGTTGAGGCCGATGCTGCCGCCGTCGTCGTATTCGAGGATGAATCGGCACACGCCGACTTGAAGTTTGCCTCGGCGTGGCTCGACGAATTGAAAGCCTCCGGTGAGTTTTCCGGCAAGTCGGGCGAACTCGCTGTGCTGCACCAGCCGCAAGGCATCAAGGCAAAGCGGCTCGCCGTGGTGGGCGGAGGTAAGAAGGCCGCATTCGATTCCGCTGCGCTGCGCAAGGCCACGGGCTCGACCGTTCGGACGCTGAAGCAGAAGGGCGTCAAGTCCTTGGCTTGGATTCTCGAAGGCCGCGATGCCGAGGCCGCCGTGGAGGGCGCCCTGCTGGGCAATTTCGAGCCGGATCAGCACAAGACGGAGTCCGACGCCAAATCGCTGGAAGCGTTTTACGTCGTCGCCGCAGCCAATGGAGCGGAGATCGAAAAATCGTTCGAGCGCGGCGTGATTCTCGCCGAATCGCAGAATTTTACCCGCGAACTGGTGAATGAGCCGGCCAATTTGCTCACGCCCTTGGTTTTGGTGGTGAAAGCGCAGGAAATGGCCGCTGAAATGGGCCTGGAATGTGAAGCACTGGACCGCGATCGCATGAGGCAGCTAGGCATGGGTTCGCTGCTTGGCGTTGCGCAGGGGAGCGCCGCGCCGCCTGCGCTGATCGTGGTTCGGTATAAGCCCGCGACGCCCTCGAAATCCGCCGATCATCTGGGACTGGTGGGCAAGGGCGTCACCTTCGACACTGGAGGTGTTTCGATCAAGCCCGCCGACGGCATGGAGAAGATGAAGTACGACATGGCGGGCGGCGCGGCGGTGCTCGGCGCCATGCGCGCCATCGCAAGGCTGAAGCCGTCGATTCCAGTCACCGCGTTCGTGCCGGCCGTCGAAAACATGGTGTCGAGCAACGCGCAACGCCCGGGCGATATCGTGACTTCGCTCGACGGCAAGACCATCGAGGTGCTGAACACTGACGCAGAAGGGCGCCTGATTCTCATCGACGCGCTGACCTACGCCAAGCGCCTCGGATGCACGCACCTTGTGGATGCCGCCACGCTGACTGGAGCCATCGTGGTGGCGCTCGGTCATGTCAACATCGGCGCGTTCACGAACAACGAGGATTTTCTGGCGCAGGTCATGGCGGCCGCCAAAGCCGAGGGCGAGAAGATGTGGCACATGCCTCTCGACGACGAATATAAGGAACTCCTGAAGAGCGCCTTCGCGGATCTGGCCAACATCGGAGGCCGCTGGGGAGGCGCCATCAGCGCGGCGTGGTTCCTGCGTGAATTTGTCGATGACACGCCGTGGGTGCACCTGGACATCGCGGGGACGGCCTGGCTCGACGACGCCAAGCCGTTTATGGCCAAGGGCCCGAGCGGAGTGTGCGTGCGGACCTTCGTAAAGCTGGCGCTGGGTTGGTAAGACTGCGTTATACCGCGGGCGAGGTCGATGCTGCGGTCTCGCCCATCTCGCCGAGCTTTCCTGAATGCCTCCGCAGCGATGGCTGGAGGCTGCGTGCTCTCCCAAACATCGGGGTGCACAGCAAAGCCGGTTGAGAATGCCGCTCCGCCAAGCCCTGCCGATTACACTCTAGCGATCGCGGTCAAGCCGGTCGAACTGGCTCCAGACCGGATCGTCTCGGTGACTAGGTACAACGGGCAGTTTCCCGGGCCGCTACTGCGTTTTCAGGAAGGCAAGCCGGTCACCATCGACGTTCGAGTACGCCTGAAGCCGGAGCCCAGCCCTAACCCTCGGCGATCGTCACCGACACCAGCTTGTCTCCCTGCTGAACGGCGTCCACTACGTCCTTGCCTTTCAGCACCTTACCGAACACAGTGTGCTTGCCGTCCAGCCACGACGTCTCGACGTGGGTGATGAAGAACTGGCTCCCGTTGGTGTTCGGTCCGGCGTTAGCCATGGAAAGAGTCCCGGGCGCGTGCTTGTTCGGGTTACCCGTGGTTTCGTCCTCGAAGCGGTAGCCGGGGCCTCCGCGGCCAGTCCCGGTGGGGTCGCCGCCCTGGACCATGAAGTCGGCGATCACTCGGTGGAACACCGTACCGTCGTAGAACTTCTCCTTAGCCAGGAATACGAAGTTGTTCACGGTCTTGGGCGCGTCCTTGGCGAAGAGTTCACAAACAATTTCGCCACGTGACGTGTTGAAGGTAGCGGTGTACTTCTTGGCAGGGTCGATCGCCATCGCGGGCGGATTGGAGTATTGTTGGGACATTTCTCCCCAGTGTAACGCGATATTCTTTCCCATCCCGAACCCATTCTAAATCCGCGCGCATCCAAAGAAACGTATTCGAGGTTGGACTCACTGTACTGAAAGAGGCCGAAACAGCCGATGAGATCGAGGCCCGGCGAAACAAATTGGCCGCCGGAGTGCTCTAGAAGTAGGCAGGACAGTAAAAAAGAGAAAAGGGACGCATATGATTATCGGAGCCGCCATCGCAGGATTGTTGATCGTTTCGTTATTTTTTGAGATGATCAGTTCCTCGCCCAAGCCAAGCGAGGAACGTCCGAACGAGGCAAGAAACATCCACAACGCGTGAAGAATCGACACAGGGCCGTGTCGAATTTACCGCTCGCGCCTCCAGGCGTCGCTACTCGCAGCCTGTCGTTCATGTCCGGATGCTAAAATGCGGGGCGAGGATCGCCCCATGGCATGTGCCCCTGAAATTCTCCGTGACATTCCCCTGTTCGCCTTGCTGGACGACGACGAGATGGCTGTTCTGGCCGGCCAGGTCGAGTTAAAGACCTTCGCCCCGCGGCACCGCATTTACAAGGTCGGCGACCCCGGTGGCCAGGCCTACGTAATGGTCTCCGGAAGGGTCCGCCTGACCACCATAGACGAGGATCATCAAGAAGTGATCGTCGACGAGCCCTCCCATGGCGAGTTTTTCGGCTTCGCGTCCATGCTGGATCAGACGGCGCATCAAACCGAGGCCATCACCTTGGAGGAGACCGTCTGCATGGAGGTGGACCGGAACGACATCGCCGTGCTGCTGGAGCGGAAACCGCACGCCGGCATGGATATGCTGACCGTCCTAGGCCGGCAGTTTCACGCCTCCCAACAACTGGTTCGCAGCCGTTCCTTCCGCAACCCGAACGAGGTGATTGAGGAGGAAATGACCACGGGCGAGCGCATCGCCGACGGGGTGGCCAAGTTCGGCGGCTCCTGGTCGTTCATCATTGCGTTCGCTATCGTCCTGGCTATCTACAGCGGCTTGAACGTGTGGCTCGGCAAAGCCGCCTGGGATCCGTATCCGTTCATCCTGCTGAACCTGTTCCTCTCAATGCTGGCGGCGATTCAGGCTCCGGTGATCATGATGAGCCAGAACCGGCAGGACACCAAGGATCGCCTGCGGGGCGAACTGGATTACGAGGTGAATCGCCGCGCCGAGGCCGAAATCAAGGCGCTCTCCCAGAAGCTCATCCTGTTGGGCGAGAAGATCGTCGACGTGGAAGAGGTTTTGCGGGAAAGGCTGCCGAAATAATGCTTCGGAAATTCGTTTTGTTTGCCTTGGCGGCGCCGTTCCTGGGCGCGCAGACGTTTGACCTGCTGATCGCCAACGGACGGATTGTGGATGGAGCGGGCGGACCGTGGTTTTATGGCGACATCGGCATCAGAGGCGATTCAATCGCGGCCATAGGCCATTTCGATCCCAAGTCCGCAGCGCGCGTTTTGGATGCCAGGGGCATGGTGGTGGCCCCGGGCTTCATTGACATTCACACGCATGCGCGGCGAGGCATCTTCATTGACCCGACGGCCCAGAATTACCTTCGCCAGGGCGTCACGACTCTATTGGAAGGCAACGACGGAAGCTCGCCATTGCCGATCGCCGATTTTCTGAAGCGTGTGGCCGATGCCCAACCCGCGCCGAACTTCGGTACCTTTGCCGGGCAGGGCTCCATCCGGCAGCAGGTAATGCAATTGGTGAATCGTCCGGCGACGCCCGGGGAGGTCGAAAAAATGCGCGGGCTGATGCGGCAGGCGATGCTAGACGGCGCCTTCGGCATGTCCACCGGCCTGTTTTACGTGCCGGGAAATTTCACACCACCCGACGAGGTGATCGAAGTGGCGAAGGTCGCCGGCGCGATGGGAGGCATGCATATCTCGCACATGCGCAACGAGGCCGCGCAGATCGTCGCCAGCGTGAAGGAGACCATCCGCATCGGCGAGGACGGCCACATGCCCACGCAGGTGACGCATCACAAGGTGATCGGCCGGGCGAATTGGGGCCTCAGCAAGGAGACAATTGAATTGGTGGAACAGGCTCGCGCGCGCGGCGTCGATGTGTCGATCGACGCGTATCCATACACCGCATCAAGCACGGGAACCGCGGCGCTGATTCCGCAGTGGGCGCAGGAGGGCGGGCAGAAGGCTCTGGTGGAGCGGCTCAACGCGCCGGCGCAACGCGCCCGCATCAAGGCGGTGGTAGTGGACAACATCATCAACGACCGAGGCGCGGGCGATCCGGCCAACGTCGTGATGGCAAGCTGCGGATTTGACAAGACGCTGGCCGGGAAAAGTCTCGCCGATATCACGAAGGACCGCGGGCGAGCTGTCAATTTCGAGAATGCCGCCGAGACCCTGCTCGAAATCCAGACTGCGGGCGGCTGTTCGGCGGTGTATCACGCCATCAGCGAAGAAGACGTCGAGCGGATTTTGAAATATCCGTTCACCATGATCGGGTCGGATGGAGAGATTCCCGAGTTTGGCGTCGGCGCGCCGCATCCGCGCAGCTACGGAACGTTCGCGCGTGTGCTCGGCCGCTATGTGCGGGAGAGGCACACGATTACCTTGGAAGACGCGGTGCATCGCATGTCCGGCCTGCCCGCCGCCAGGCTGAAGCTGTTCGACCGCGGCCTGCTGCGTCCGGGCATGAAGGCCGACGTGGTGGTGTTCGACGCGGCCACGGTAGCCGATAAAGCCGAGTTCGCCAAGCCGCATCAATACGCGCTCGGATTCAAGCACGTGGTGATCAACGGCAAACCAGTGATTCTCGACGGCGCGATGACGGCGGAGAGGCCGGGCCGGGTGTTGTATGGTCCGGCGAAGAAGTAGGACCTCCAGCCTGCCTCCATTTCCGCTATCGTGATCTTCAGCTATGAAGATTCCCATCGCCCTGACGGCCCTGGCTGCCGCCGGGTTTGCCCAGGTTTCTCCCTCGACCATGCCTCGCGTCGGCTCGGTCGACGAGCGGTTTCAATCCTTCAACATTGAAATGGTCGAAGTGACCGGCGGCCGGTTCTGGAGGCCTTACAGCGAGATCGGCAAGATTCTGGACAAGCCCACGGCCGGGGGTCCGGTGGGACTGGACCCGAATCTCTACATGGAGCGGCCTCCCATCAATCTGGCGAATCTGCGATTGCGCAAGCTAGCGGCGGCGTTGGGGCCAGCGTATCTCCGGGTCAGCGGGACCTGGGCCAACTCGACCTATTTCGGCGAGGCGCCGAAACCTCCCGAGGGCTTCGGCGGCGTGCTGACGCTTGCGCAATGGAAGGGCGTGGTGGACTTCTCTCGCGCCGTGGATGCGAAGATCGTCACCTCGGTGGCCACCGGCGCGGGCGTGCGCGATTCCTCGGGCCTGTGGACACCAGCGCAGGCGCAAGCGTTTTTCGACTATACGAGATCGATCGGCGGCGGCATCGCCGCGGCGGAGTTCATGAATGAGCCGAGCTTCGCGTCTATGGGAGGCGCTCCCGCGGGCTACGACGCGGCGGCGTATGGTCGCGATCTTGCCGTCTTCAACGCATTTATGAAGACATCCGCACCTGAGACGAAAATTCTGGGGCCGGGGTCGGTGGGCGAAGGGGTTATGCTGGGGCCTCCAGAGCTGGCTTCGCGCATGATTAAGAGCGACGATCTTCTCGCAAAGGGCGGCGCGGATTTCGACGCGTTCTCCTATCATTTTTACGGCGCGGTCTCAAAGCGCTGCGGCATCATGGGCGCGGCGGGGCAGACCACACCCGACGCGGCGCTCACTCCGGAGTGGCTCACGCGCACGGATCGCGTGGAGGCGTTCTATGCCGCGCTTCGCGATAAATTCGCGCCGGGAAAGCCTATGTGGCTCAGCGAAACGGGCGATGCGGCCTGCGGAGGCAATCCCTGGGGCGCGACGTTCCTCGACAGCTTCCGCTACTTGCATCAGTTGGGCAGCCTGGCGAAACGCGGGGTGATCGTGGTCACGCACAACACGCTCGCTGCCAGCGATTATGGCTTGATCGATGAGAAAACACTCGCGCCGAGGCCAAACTACTGGAGCGCGCTTGTCTGGCGCAGATTGATGGGGCCGACGGTGCTCGATGCGGGTGCGCAGCCGTCGGAAAATCTCTATCTGTACGCCCATTGCCTTCGTGGGAAACCGGGCGGCGTGGCGCTGCTCGCGATTAACGCAGACCGCGCGGCAACCGCAACACTCCACGTCGCCTTGAAGGCCGAGCGCTACACGCTCACGGCGCGGAATTTAGAGGACTCGCGCGTGCAGCTCAACTCCAAGGACCTGCAACTCGCCGGCGACGATATTCCGGCTTTGAAGGGCGCTCCGGAAGAAGCGGGTGCGTTGAAGCTCGCGCCCGCCAGCATCACGTTCCTGGCGATTCCCTCGGCAAACAACCCGAGCTGCAAATAAGATGACGCCCGATGAACGATGGCCACTGCCAAAGCGCGTTCTTTTCCGCTTCTGGTTCACCTACATTGTTTTTTACTCTCTGCCCGAGAATGGCAAGGTCAGCGTTCTCTCCTGGGTTCCTGGCGCCGACTGGGTGATGACCCCGTATACAAAGTTCTGGCATGCGATCTGCCCTTGGATCGCGATTCACATCTTTCATCTGAGCGGGCAGCGCACTACGTATTTCCCTACCGGCAGCGGCGACACAACGCTGGGCTATATCGAGAATCTCGCGTTCCTGGTAGTGGCCGCGCTGGCGGGGTTGGTGTGGTCGGTGTTCGACCGGCGCAGGCTGGAATACCGGTGGCTGAACGGTTGGTTGCGGATGCTGATCCGTTACACGCTGGCCTTCACCCTATTCGCCTACGGCTTCGCCAAGGTGTTCCCCCTGCAGTTCCAGCCCCCGCGATTGTTCAAGCTGGTCCAGCCGTATGGCGAGTTTTCCCCGATGGGCGTGTTGTGGAACTTCATGGGCGCGTCGCTGCCCTACACCATGCTGGCCGGTGCGGCTGAGGTGCTGGGCGGCTTGCTGCTGCTGTTCCGGCGTACGACGACGCTCGGCGCACTGGTCTCGTTCGGCGCGCTGGCTAACGTGGTGGCGCTGAACTTCTGCTACGACGTTCCGGTGAAGCTGTACTCCTCAAATCTTCTGATCATGGCCGCGTACCTGGCCGCGGGGGACGCGCGGCGCCTGGCGAACGTCTTTCTGTTAAATCTCCCAGCCGAGCCCGCCGAACCAGAGCCCCCGAGGTTCGAAAACAAGCGGTTCCGCATCGCGGCGATGGCGCTCTGGACGGTCCTGGTGGGCTACGTCCTATTCACGAACATCCGGGGCGGTTGGACCGGCTACAAAGAGACCTATCTGCACCCGACGCGTCCGCCGCTGTATGGCCTGTACCGAGCGGAGTCGTTCACCCGAACCGGTGGCACGCCGCTCACCGCCGATGCGGCGCCCTGGCAGAAGGTCGAGTTCCAATCGCAATTTGTGAGCGTGCGCCTGGCCGACGACACTGTGAGCCGCTTCGGCGTAAACTACTCGCCACGGCAGAGCACCTTGACGCTGAATAAGTCGGATACGCTTCAATGGTCGCGACCCGATGATTCGCGCGTGATCCTGAAAGGAACCCTGAATGGCGGCGCAGTGACCATCGAACTGCGGCAGATCGACACCAGCAAGTTTCTTCTGCTGAACCGGGGATTCCATTGGATCAACGAGCTGCCATTTAATCGGTAGAATGGGCCCACTGGCTTCACTCTCCGATTCACGCTATTGTTGACGAAGGCGCATGACGTTCGAGATTGGACAAACCGTCGGCGATTATCAGATCCTCGGCATCCTCGGCCGCGGGGGCATGGGGGCTGTCTATAAGGTCCGCAATACGCTGACCGATCGCGAAGAGGCGATGAAGGTGGTACTGCCGGCCCACGAGACGTCGGGCGAGGCGGCGGACCGGTTCCTGCGCGAAATCCGCATTCAAGCCAAGCTGCAACATCCTTACATTGCCTCCATCCGGACGGCATTCCGGTCGGGCGAAAGCGTGCTGATGGTGATGGAGTTGATTGAGGGCTCCGGACTCGACACCAGGCTGCGCAGCGGGCCCATGCAGCTCGGCGAGACGTTCCGCATCATCGACGATATTCTGGGCGCGCTCTCCCACGCGCACGGCAAGGGAATCGTGCACCGCGATATCAAGCCGTCGAACATCATCGTGACGCCGCGTGGCGCGCCGAAGCTCACTGATTTCGGCATCGCCACGGCGGCCGGCGACCAGAGGATCACGCGCAGCGGCATGGCCATCGGATCGCTGGCCTATATGTCGCCGGAGCAGGTGATGTCGAAGCCTCTCGACGAGCGTAGCGACCTGTATTCCCTGGGAATCACGACCTACGAAATGTTAACCGGGCGCAGGCCGTTCCAGAACGAGAGCGAGTACCAGATCATGAACGCGCATTTGAATGAAGCGCCTGCTTCTCCAGGCTCCATCCTGCGCTCCATTCCTTTGGCGATTTCCGTGGTGGTGCTGAAGTCGCTTGCGAAGGCTCCGGAAGACCGCTATCAAACGGCGGCGGAGTTTCAAAATGCATGGCGACAGGCGTTTTTCGGCGGCGACGAAGCGGAAACGATGATCCTGCCACACGCCCCCGCGCACTCCACGCCGATACCTTCGCCGCATACGAGCGCGCCCCACATCGACCCGAAGGATCTGGCGCGCATCGAATCCGGGCTGACGCGCGTGCTGGGGCCGATCGCGAAAAATCTCGTGGCGAGAGAGGCTTCCAAGCACCACTCGCCCGATACCTTGGCGCGGCAACTGGCCACGCAGATCTCGCGTGAGGAAGATCGTGAGGCGTTCCTGAAGTCGTGCGGCACGTCTTCGGGCCAGGCGGCGAGCCCCTCGGGATCGCAAAAGGCGGCCGCGCTCGACGAAAAAACCATTGAGCTTGCGAAGAAGGCATTGACCGTTTCGATGGGGCCCATCGCCGCGATGGTGGTAGCGCGCACCGCCAAGCGCGCCCATTCGGCTGCGGAACTGCGCGACGCGCTGGCCGCGGAAATTCCCAGCGAAAAGGACCGGAAGGCGTTCCTGGCGGCGTTCCCCGGCTGATCTACTGATCGCCGATCATCTTCATCGCGGTAACCAGGCTGCGCCGCATGCGGTTGAACGCCTCGGCCAGGTCGGCGATCTCATCGCCGCCTTTCACCGGCAGTTCCGGCACTTCGAGATCGCCAAGGCTGATGCGGTTCGCCATGTCGGACAAGCGCGCCGCCGGCTTCGCGATGGTGAAATACAGCGCCAGGTTCAGTACGGCCAAGCTCGCCAGAAAGATGATACCAAGATAAATCAGCACAGCACGGAATTCGTTGCGCGCGATTTCCAGGGGAACCGAAAGCGGCAGCGTGACAACCTGCGCGCCAATGATCTCGTTTTCCTTCCAGCCAAAGCCGTTGGCCGATCCATAGCGGGCGACCATCGCGGGAGGCGCGACGTCGGGCGTGCTATGGCAGTGCAGGCAGGCGGCAGTAGCCTTCAGCGGCTGCGCAAAATACAGGGCGGGACCGGTAGCGGACATCCGTTCACCGTTGTACGTTTTTAAGTTCGGATCGTTCCGGAAGGCGTTCACGATGTCGGCCTCCCATTCGACCGCGCGATCGCGCAGATTGGTGGGATTAAGCGTCGCTTCCTTGTAAGAATATTCGGGGAACTGCGTGCGCAGGTAGGTGAAATTCTCAGTGGCGGCATATCCGGGAACGGTTTGCGGCAGGAAGGTTTTCGTCCGCTCCTCCACCGGCTCGAGCAGGGGCAGAAGCTGGACCGAGGTGTATTTCCGCACCGAACTCATCGCCTGCATCATCAACTGCGCCTGTCCGAGAACCTGAGCGCGAGCGCCGTCCTGAAGCATCCGGTACGTGAGGGCTCCAATGATGGCGACACCTATTCCGAACACGAGCGTAAAGATAGCGCTGAACTTGACGAGCAATCTCATGTATGGATATTAGCGCGAAGCGTCTCCAGGCAAAAAAGTAAGGAACAGAGATCAGGTAAGGAACTATACTGAAGTAAGGAGAAGATCATGCCGCGAAGCACCATTACCACCAAAGGCCAAGTGACGATTCCGAAGGAGATCCGAGAGCATATGGGGCTGAAACCGGGCGACCGGGTCGACTTCGTAAGGGATGAGTCCGGCCAGACGATGTTAAAGCCGATCCGGACCGATTTCCGCTCCCTACGAGGAATCTTGAAATCGAAACGGACGCGGGCATTGACCATTAAAGAGATGGATGAGGCGATCGCGCAGGGAGCCGCCCGCAGGTACGTAAGAAGCTCGCGATGAGGGCGATCGACACCAACCTCTTGGTGCGTTATTTCACGACCGACGATGTTCGCCAGGCCGAAATCGCTGAGCAATTTCTTCGGGAGTGCGAGGAAGAAGGGGAGCAGGTTTTCGTATCGATCCCCGTCATCTGCGAGCTGACCTGGATTCTGAGCGTCACGGACAGCTTTGAAAAACTCGAAATCGCCCACGCTTTGACCGTTCTGCTCGACCAGCCTCTGTTTCAAGTGGAGCGAGAACCGCTTGTGCGCCGCGCGCTTAAGTCCTACCAGGACGGACGCGGGGGCCTGGCCGACTATCTAATCGGCGAACTTGCTCAAAGCGCGGGCTGCCGCGACACGGTCACCTTCGACAAGCGTCTAAGAAACTCTCCGGGGTTCACCATCCTGTGATCTCCCCCGCGCGCGACCTTGCATTTCGAATCCTGATGAAGGTCCACGGCGGCGGCTACGCCTCGGACCTTCTGCGCGTGGAAGGCGCCTCGCTTGACGCGCGCGATGCCGCTCTGGCAGAGGCCATCGTCATGGGCGTGCTGCGATATCGCGGGCAGCTCGATTTTCTGATCCGTCACTTCGCCGGACGCACCATTCCCAAGCTGGACGCGGAGACCCGCATCGCGCTCGAAATGGGGGTTTTTCAATTGCGCTATCTGGACCGCATTCCCGTGCACGCCGCTGCTGGCGAAAGCGTCGAACTGATCAAATCCCGCAAGCCTTCCGCCGCCGGATTCGTCAACGCCGTGTTACGCAAAGTGAACCGGGCTCCCGTGAGATGGCCGGATCGCGCCACCGAGCTGAGCCTGCCCGATTGGATGCTGGCACGCTGGGACAAACAGTTTGGAGCGGAGTTGGCAGAAAAGATCGCCCGCGCGGCGCTGGAAGAGCCGGAAACGGCCGTCAATCCCGAGACGGGCCGCCGCCAGGATGTGGGTGCGCAGACGATTGTGCCGCTACTCGGTATCGAACGCGGGATGGCAGTGCTGGACCTTTGCGCCGCGCCGGGAAACAAGACGGCACAGGCGCTCGCATTGGGTGCGCGAGTAGTTGCATGCGACCGCTATCTCAAACGTCTGGAAGGGGTTCCGGCCGAAGCCATGCGAGTGGTCCTGGACGCCGCCCAACCGCTCCCCTTCTCCCGGAAATTCGACCGCATCTTAGTGGACGCCCCTTGCTCAGGCACGGGTACCCTAGGGCGAAACCCGGAGATCAAATGGCGATTAAAGCCGGGCGACGCGAACATCTTTGCCGCGCGCCAGCGGGCCATCCTCGACCAGGCGCGGCGCTTCCTGAAGCCGGGAGGCCGCATCGTATACGCCACCTGTTCGTTGGAGAAAGAAGAGAATCAGAACGTGGTGCAGTCCCTCCGGCTGCGCGCCGAAGCCCACCTGCGCCTGCCCGGGCGCGACCCCGGAGATGGTTTTTTCGCCGCCGTGATAAACTCAGTATGATCCCCTGAATATTGAAACTCTGGGATTTAAGCATGGCCCATGGTTGAAATTCTCCCATCCATCCTCGCGGCGGATTTTGCCCGCTTAGGCGAACAGATCGCGCCGCTGGAAGAAGCCGGATGCCGGATGCTGCACGTGGACGTGATGGACGGCCACTTCGTGCCTAATTTCACCCTGGGGCCTCCGGTGGTCCAATCGCTGCGGAAGGTCACTCGCATGAAGCTGGACGTGCACCTGATGATCACGGATCCGGACCGATATGCGCCTATGTTCATCGAGGCCGGCGCCGACCATATTTTGGTCCACCAGGAAGCTTGCGCGCACCTCGACCGGACGCTGCGGATGATCCAAAGCGAAGGCGCGCGCGCCGGGGTAGTCATCAATCCGGCCACGCCGGTAGCAATGCTCGACGAGGTGCTGGACGTTGCCGATTACGTACTGGTCATGAGCGTCAACCCGGGGTTCGGCGGGCAGAAATTTATCCCCAATTCGCTGAATAAGGTACGCCAGTTGGCGGCCAGGAAAAGGGAACGCGGATTGCACTTTCCCATCGAGATCGACGGCGGCGTGGACTTCGAAAACGTGGCATCGGTGGTGGATGCAGGGGTGGAGTGGGTTGTGGCCGGGTCCTCGATTCTTCACACTGTGAATCCCCGGGCCGCTTTTGAGCAGATGCGAGCGCTGGCGCAGAATGCGCTGGCCATTAAGGTATAGTCGTAAGGATTCTTTTTCTATGATTCGTCTTTCCCGAATAAGTGTGGTGGTTGCGGTATCCGCGATCCTGGCGTCTTTTTTATTTACGTCCGCCTGCGGGTTTAAACGCAAGAAGTACGACAACCCCATAACGAAGGACACGCAGCAGCCGGACAAGATTCTATTCGACAAGTCGATCAAGGATATCGAAAAGGGCCGCTACGAGCTGGCTCGTCTGACGCTGAACACGCTGATCAACACCTACGATTCCAGCGAATATCTGGCCAAGGCAAAGCTCGCGATCGCCGACAGTTGGTACCGCGAAGGCGGAACGCACGGGCTGGCGCAGGCCGAGGCTGAATACAAGGACTTCATCCTGTTCTATCCGGCCATGGAAGAAGCGGCCGAATCCCAAAAGCGCATCTGCGATATTCACATCGCGCAGATGGAAAAGGCCGACCGCGATCCGAACAACGCCCTGCGCGCCGAATACGAGTGCAAGCAGTTGATGACGCAGTGGCCCAATTCGAAATTCGTACCGGAGACCGAGCAGAAGCTGCGCAATATTCAGGAAGCACTCGCCGATGCCGAGGTGCGCGTCGGCGATTACTATCACAAGAAAGGCTCGAACGCGGCCGCCGCCAACCGTCTGGGCGGAGCGGTGGATCAGTATCCTCTTTATAGCCGCGCCGATTACGCGCTGTGGCAGGAAGCCGATTCTTATCGTAAGATGGGCAAGCCCGCGCGCGAGAAGGAAGGCGATGCCCTGGCAAGAATCGTGCGCGATTACCCGCTCAGCGGCTACGTCGAAGGCGCGAAAAAGCGGCTTACCGAGCTGGAAATGCCAATACCGGAAGCCGATCCCCGCGCCGTAGCGCACATGAAGTACGAGAAGGAAAATCACACGAAGGAAGGCCTGGTGTCACGTGACACGCAGTTCCTCAAGCGCGGCCCGGATACTCACAACGCGGCCCTGAGCGGCATGCCGACCATGACCAATCCCAAACAGTCGATTCCGCTGAGCGTTCCGGTTCCGGCCGCGGCAGCGACGGAGGCCAAACCCGCTACGGGCGTGAACGACGTGACGATCGCTCCCGTGGCCAGTGGCACTTCCGCGCTCGATACCAAACCCGACGCGCGCGCGACGCTCAATACCGCGCAGGGCGCAGCCGGAGAAGCGGCAAAGGCGGGCGAGACCGCGCCCGCGGCAAGCCCGGCCGCTCCCGTAAAAACCGACCAGACCGCTACTACCGACACTTCGAAGTCGAAGAAGAAGAAAAAGAAGACGACGAAGAGCACCACGCAGAGCCCCGCCAGCCAGGAATGAGCATCATTCTTCTGGCCGATGACAGCCCTCACGCCCAGCGCATGGGTGAGCGCATTCTGCGCGAGGAGGGCTTCGAAGTGGTCAGCATTACCAATGGCGAAACCGCGTTGGTGCGCCTGGACGACGTCGATCCGGACGTGGTGATCGCCGATGTGTTCCTTCCTGGCTGCAACGGCTTCGACCTGTGCCGCCGGGTGAAGGCGGCGCATCGCCACGTGCGTGTGATTCTCACCGCGGGCCTGCTGGAACAGTTCGATGAAGCCGAGGCCCGGCGCGCCGGCTGCGACGCGATTCTCAGGAAACCATTCGAGGCCTCGGTGGTGATGCAGACCATCCGGCCTCTGGCTGCGGAGGCAAAAATGGCTCGAGGATTATTCGCCGAGGCGATCGCTGAATCGGCCGCGGTTCCCAGCGACGGGTCGTCGGCGCCGCCAACCCCGGTTCCCCCCGACCCGGAGCGCATCCAGGCCGCGATCACGCTGGCTCTCGAAGCGGCATTGCCCGCGCTGATCCGTGAAATCACCGAAAAGGTTTTGATAGCATTAGGACACTAAGGAGATCCGAGGGGGACTGACCAATCTGTCCCAAGACGGTAAGGCCGCAGGTCGTTCAACAGCTTCGGACGTGGACAGAGCGGCCTGTCCCCTTCGAGTACCGATAAACATGCCTGATAACAGCTTCGACGTCGTTTCTAAAATCGAACTCCCGGAAGTCTCCAACGCCATCCAGCAGGCGCTCAAGGAAATCCAGCAGCGTTATGACCTGAAGGGCTCGCACTCCACCATCGAACTGGTGGAAAAGGACAACAAGATTCTGCTGGCAAGCGCCGACGAATTCAAGCTCAAGGCGGTCATCGAAATCCTGGAGCAAAAGCTGATCAAGCGCAAGGTCTCCCTCAAGGGTCTGGAGTATGGAAAAGTCATTCCGGCCGCCGGCAATACCGTGCGGCAGGAGATCAAACTCCAGCAAGGCATCGACGCGGAGAAAGCGCGCAAGATCGTGCAGACGGTGAAGGACTCCAAGAAAAAGGTGCAGATCTCGATCCAAGGCGACCTGCTGCGCGTTTCCGGCAAGGACCGGGACACGCTGCAGGAAGTGATGCAACTCCTGCGCTCGGGCGATTTCGGGTTGGATTTGCAGTTTACGAATTACCGGTCGAATTGAACTCGCTCTTTCAAATAAATGCCGCGCAAGATCGAAACCCTTTTTCTCCCTGGCCCGGCCGGACGCCTGGAATCGCTCTTAGAAGAACCCGAGCACGGCTTGCCCACCGAGGCTGCGCTGGTCTGCCATCCTCACCCTCAGCATGGCGGCACAATGCACAACAAGGTGGTCTATCGCATCGCCCGCGGACTACGCTCCACCGGAGCCGTGGTGCTGCGCTTCAACTATCGCGGCGTGAATCTGAGCGAAGGCAAGTACGCCGATGGCGAGGGTGAGTTGGAAGACGCGCGCGCAGCGCTCACGTACCTGCGCGGACGCTATCCCGATCTGCCATTTACCGTCGCGGGGTTTTCCTTCGGATCGAGAATCGCGCTGCGGCTCGGCTGCGGGATCGCCCGGCGCGTGATTGCAGTCGGGTTCCCGAACGCGTACCGGGAGATCACACCGCTCGCGACCTGTCTGACGCCGAAAGTTTTCATTCAGAGCACGCGAGACCAGCATGGATCGGTGGAGCAGATCAAATCGATCGTGGCAGCGCTGCCCGAACCCAAGGAATTGCACTTGGTCAACGCACAGGATCACTTTTTCGCTGGATCTTTGGATGTACTGGAAGCGACCGTGAAGGAGCTCTAGCTGGCAGCCAGACGCAATTCGCGCTGCATGCGGCGGGTTGCGCGGTCGCTGATCAGATAAGCAACTTTACTGAGGAGTTCAGGGATGTCTTCCGGCTCAATCAGAATGTGGCGCTGGTTCCGGGCCACGGCGGGCCTGGCGTTCTGGTACGTTGTCAGCAAAGCGGTCGCCGGTTTGTAGTCCTTCATGCGGGCATGGGCGATCACCTTCAGCCCAGCCTCCGGCGATTCCATCTGTAAGTCACTCAAAACAAGCTCATAAACGCCCGCATCGAGCTTTCCGACCGCTTCGGCCGCGCTGGCCGCCGCGTCAACGTTATATCCACCGGCCCTGAGGACGGTCTGCAGTGTCAACCGAGACGTTGGGTCGTCGTCGACAAGCAAGACCCTCGCCAACTCGTAATCGAAGATACCAGTCCGGTAAGTCAACGTGGTGCTACTTCCGCCTTCCAGTTTAACCCAGAAGACCTGATTTCCGACCCGGAGATTTTCCTAGAAATGATAGATTGGTACTAATCCCGTTGATTTTAAAGCTCGTTTTCGCCGAAGACACGTGCGAAGATCCGATCCACGTTCGCCAAATGACGATCAACGGAAAATGCCTGCTGAATCTTGTCAAGCGATAGATAAGAAAGGATTTTGTTGTCGGACTCCACGGCCGCGCGAAAATCGCCGCCTGTTTCCCATGCCTGCATCGCGTGCTTTTGGACAGTGGCATAAGCTTCCTCGCGGAGCATTCCGGCGGCAGCCAGATCGAGTAGAAGTTGTCCCGAGAAGATCAAACCCTTGGTACTCTCCAGGTTTTTCTTCATCTGCTCCGGGTAGATGCGCATGCCGTCCACCAGCCAGAGGGTCTTGGCCAACAGATAATCGGTGAGGATAGCGGAATCTGCCAAAATGACGCGCTCCACCGAGGAGTGGGAGATGTCCCGCTCATGCCACAGCGCGATGCTCTCGATCGCCGCCTGTGCGTTCGAGCGGACGATGCGCGCCAGGCCGCAGATCTGCTCGGAAGTAACCGGATTCCGTTTATGAGGCATCGCCGAGGAACCTTTTTGGCCTTCGCTGAAGGGCTCCTCTGCCTCGCGAACCTCGGTGCGCTGCAGGTGACGAACTTCGAGCGCAATTTTTTCGAGCGTCGCGCACAGAATCGCCAGCGCGTTGACCCACGCCGCGTGCCGGTCCCGCGCGACCACCTGAGAGGCGATAGCGGCGGGCTTCAACGACAGGCGCAGGCAGATTTTTTCCTCAGCCTCCGGCCCGATGTGGCCGAAGGTGCCCACGGCTCCGGAGATCTTCCCGACGCGCAGATCCTCGGCGGCGGCGGAGAGTCGCGTAATATCGCGCCGCATCTCGTCATACCAAAGCGCAAGTTTGAGGCCGAACGTGATCGGCTCGGCATGGACCCCGTGAGTGCGGCCGATCTGCACCGTGTTCTTGAATTCGTGCGCGCGCCGGTTCAGCGAGACGGCGAGCGTCTTGGCGCCCTTGATGAGCAACACGGAGGCCTGTTGCAGCACCAGCGCCTGCGCCGTATCGACAACGTCGTTCGAGGTAAGGCCGTAGTGCAGCCAGCGCGACGGGTCGGACTCGCCGGCAGCGGCCATTTTTTCGGCTACGGCGGTCGTGAAGGCTATAACGTCGTGCTTCACCCGCGCTTCGATTTCGTGAATTCGGGCCACGTCGAAGCCGGCGTGCGCGCGCAAAGCCTTGGCGGCCGCGGCCGGCACCTCGCCAGTTTCGGCCAAGGCCTCGCTGGCCGCCAGTTCGACTTCCAGCCATTGGGCGAAGCGGTTTTCGTCGGAAAAAATCCGGCCCATTTCAGAGCGGGTGTAGCGTTGGATCATGTCTTAGTAGGTGAACGTTTCGGTTGCCTGTCGCGGATGCGCGATGACGAGCCTGGTGAATAGCGCCCTTCCGTGCAGCGCCTGTGACGCGCATAGACGCACGATCTCCGGGTGATTATTGCTCTCGCTGATATGGCCCAAGATCAACGTCGAGGTGCTCGTGTCCAGGTCTTCTTTTATAAAGGAACAAGCCACGTCATTCGACAAGTGGCCGTTACGCCCCATCACGCGCTGCTTCACCGCCCACGGATAAGGGCCCACTTTCAACATCTCCAGATCATGATTGGATTCGAGCAGCAGCAGGTCCGAGCCGCGCAAATGATGGCGGATGGAATCGGGCAGATAGCCGAGATCGGTGGCGATCGCAATCTTGATGCCTTCGGCACGGAACGAGAATCCAACCGGATCGGCCGCGTCATGGGGAATCGTGAAACTGGTCACGTCAATATCGCCGATGGTGAAGCTGGCACCGGCTTGAAACAGCTCGAGATGCGGAGGATTGTCGTCCCAGGCAATGGCGGGCGCGGTGAGGCGCGACAGATACACCGGAATCCGCAGTTTGCGCGCGAGCACCTGAAGCCCAGCGATGTGATCGGAGTGCTCATGCGTGATGAGAATTGCATCGACCGTTTCCGGCGCGCATCCGGCGGTGTTCAAGCGAATAAACGTCTCTTTGGCGGAGAGCCCGGCATCGATAAGAAGACGGGTCCGCCCGGTGGCGACCAGCGTGGAGTTGCCGGCGCTCGAAGAGGCGAGAACCGAGACGTTGACGATAGTGAGGCCTCCTGAGGACTACGTAACTAATATAGCGTTTTGCGCAGTGGTGATAATACCGTGAAAGGCGGGCAGAAGCGGGGGGCTTCCTACACGGTAGGATAGTTGGATATGAAGGCTCGCGTCTATGTGTCGCCCAAGACGACCGTTCTTGATCCGCAGGGGCAGACGATCCGGGGGGCCCTGAATGGGCTCGGACATGCCTCGATCGCCGATGTGCGGCAGGGCAAATTTTTCGAAGTGGAACTGACCGGCTCGGACAAGGCCGCGGCGGCGAAGGAAATGGACCAGATCGCCCGTGATGTCCTTTCCAATCCGGTGATTGAAGACTACCGCGTGGAGTTTTTCGACTAAACTCACGATAAAACAGATATGTGTGGAATTGTCGGTTACATCGGTCCACAAAAAGCCGTTCCCATCATCCTGGACGGACTACGCCGCCTGGAATATCGCGGTTATGATTCGGCCGGCATCGCCGTGCTCGAAGAAAACGGCTGCCTGACGGTGCGGCGCGCCTCGGGTAAGCTGCGTAACTTAGAAGACGCGCTCAAGCTAAGCCCCATCGACGGCGATTACGGTATCGGCCATACGCGCTGGGCCACGCACGGACGTCCCACCGAAGAGAACGCGCATCCGCACCGCGATTGCCACGGCGATATCGTCGTGGTGCATAACGGCATTGTCGAAAACTACCTGGCACTGAAACAGGAGCTGACCGAAGAAGGCCACCGCTTCGTCACCGAAACCGACACCGAGGTCATCGCTCACCTGGTCGAGAAATATTACGACGGCAACCTGGAAAACGCCGTGCGCGACGCGGTGCGGAAGCTCACCGGGGTGTTCGCACTGAGCGTAATCTCGCGCAAGGACCCGCATAAGATCGTAGCCGCTCGCTCGGGACCTCCGGTGGTGGTGGGCTTGGGTGACGGCGAATACTTCGTGGCCAGCGACGTGCCCGCGCTGCTGAGCCATACGCGCGATATGTTCTTCCTGGCCGACGGCGACGTGGCCGTGCTGACGCGCGACGGCGTCCATCTGACGGATTTCAACGGGCGGCCAGTGAAGCGCCAGGTGTCCCACATTCTTTGGGACCCCATCATGGCTGAAAAGGGCGGCTACAAGCACTTCATGCTCAAGGAAATATTTGAGCAGCCGCGAGCGGTACGCGATACGACGCTGGGCCGCGTGGGCCAGGAGTCAGGGCGCATCTTCCTGGACGAAATGGACATTTCCGTCAAGGATTTCAAGTCGTTTTCGAGCGTCCGCATCGTCGCTTGCGGCACCAGCTGGCATGCCGCGCTCGCCGGGAAGTTCATGATCGAGCGGCTGGCGAGGATTCCAGTCGAAGTCGATTATGGCAGTGAGTTCCGCTACCGCGATCCGATCGTGCGGCCGGATTCGCTCACCATCGTGATCTCGCAGTCGGGCGAAACGGCGGACACACTGGCCGCGCAGCGCGAGGCGAAATCGAAGGGATCGAAGACGCTGGCGATTTGCAACGTGGTCGGCTCCATGATTACGCGCGAGGCCGCGGGCACGCTGATCACGCACGCCGGACCGGAGATCGGCGTGGCGTCGACCAAGGCGTTCACGGGCCAACTGACGGCGCTGTTCTTGGTCGCCATGTATATGGGCCAAACACGCGAGACATTGGACGAGAAGGAATCGCACAGGTTGGTGGATAAACTGCTGCACATCCCGGCGCAAATGGAGGATCTACTGCGGCGCGACGCCATTTACGAGGACTTATCGAAGACTCTGTTCCGCGCGTCGGATTTCCTGTACCTCGGCCGCGGCGTGCATTTCCCCATTGCGCTGGAAGGTGCGCTGAAACTGAAGGAGATTTCCTACATCCACGCTGAAGGTTATCCGGCAGGCGAGATGAAGCACGGGCCGAACGCGCTGATTGACGGGAACCTGCCAACGGTGGTGCTCGCCACGCGCGACCCTCATGACGAACTGAGCCGGGTGCTGTACGAAAAGACGCTTTCGAACATTCAGGAAGTGAAGGCGCGCGAGGGCATCGTGGTCGCGGTGGCCTGCGAGGACGATCAGCAGGTCCGCAAGGTGGCCGATCACATCATTCCCATCGGCACGACGCACGACCTGCTGCTGCCGATCCTGGAAGTGGTGCCTTTGCAGATGCTGGCTTATCACATCGCGGTGCGCCGCGGCTGCGATGTGGACCAGCCGAGGAATCTGGCAAAGAGCGTCACGGTGGAGTAGCGGGTCTATTGTCACTGATCAAAATTGGCCGGCGATGAACACGGATGAACACCGATGCAAGAGTATGCGCCGCCGGTGTTCATCGGTGGCCATTTTATGTTGGTTGGATTTGCGGCCGCGATCAACATAAGGACGCGCATTCGGTTACTGTATCTTGAATCGAGTGACGCAATTTACCCATACGCTGCAAATTTCGACGCGAGGGAAGGGGCTTTATCCGTTCACGCGTGACGTCGCGCAGTGGGTCTCCTCGCTGAACGTCTCAACCGCGCTGCTGACCATCTTCGTCCAGCACACGTCGGCGTCGCTCACGATCCAGGAGAACGCCGATCCGGACGTGGTGCGGGACCTGGCCGATTTTTTTGAGCGCCTCGCGCCGGAGAACGATCCGCGCTACCGGCATCAGGACGAGGGTCCGGACGATATGCCAGCGCACATCCGGTCGGCGCTGACGCTGACGCAGTTGACCGTCCCCGTAATTAACGGCCGGATGGCGCTGGGCACGTGGCAGGGGATTTACCTATTCGAGCATCGTGCGATGCCGCACCGGCGCAGCGTGGTACTGCATTTGATCGGATAATCCGCGCTACTGCACAAACCGCCGGTCGCGGCGCAGGATCGCCGGCACGTCCAGATCGTCGAACATCGGCGCGGCGGGAGGCGCAGGCGCACCGGCCGAGGCGGCCATGGCCATCTGCTGTTGCGCAGGCTCGGGCTGGACGTAGACCGGGTCCGGTTCCACCGGAGCCTCAGCGGCTTCGGCATACATCGGTTCCGGCTCTTGCACGAGTTCCGGCATTTCCATCTGCGCGGCAGGAGCAGCCGCCGGCTCGGCTGCGATCTTCTTGCGTTCAATTGCCGGCAGGTTCTCGCGCTCAAATCCAGTGGCGATGACGGTGATCTTCACTTCTTCGTCCATCGTTTCGTTCAGAACGACGCCGAAGTTGATCTGCACGTCTTCATTCACCGCCGCATTGCGGATCAGCGTGCAGGCCTCGTTGACTTCGTGCAGGCCCAGCTTGCTCGACCCCATAATGTTGATCAGGATGCCGCGCGCGCCACGCACGCCACCGGCTTCCATGAGCGCGCAACTGATCGCCTTTTCCGCGGCGACGATGGCGGCGTTTTCACCCTTGGCCGACGCGGTGCCCATCATGGCGTAGCCCATGCCCAGCATAATGCTGCGGATATCCGAGAAGTCGCGGTTGATGAGGCCGGGAGTGGTGATGATGTCGCTGATACCCTGCACCGCCTGGCGCAGCACATCGTCGGCGACGCGGAACGCTTCAAAGAAGCTGGTGCCTTTGGGCACCAAATCGAGCAGCTGATCGTTCGGGATGGTGATGACCGTATCCACCACGCTGGCCAGTTCGCTCAGGCCCAGTTCTGCCTGCTTGCGGCGCTTCGGCCCTTCGAAGGCGAACGGCTTGGTGACCACCGCCACGGTGAGCGCGCCCAGTTCCTTGGCGAGCGACGCCACCACGGGAGCCGCTCCCGTGCCCGTTCCGCCGCCGAGACCGGCGGTGACGAACACCATGTCCGCGCCTTCCAGCATGTCGATGATTTTTTCCGTGTCCTCGAGCGCGGCCTGACGCCCGACTGACGGGTCGGAGCCAGCGCCAAGTCCATTGGTGACCTTGGAGCCGATGGCGAGCTGGTTCGGCACCGGCGAGGCCGACAGCGCCTGCACGTCGGTGTTGAGCACGCAGAACTCGACGCCGGAAAGGCCTTCGTTCAGCATGCGCGCCACTGCGTTGCAGCCGCCTCCACCGACGCCGAAGACACGAATTCGCGTTTTGGGCGCCACTTCTTCCTGAATCACGAATTTCAAGGTATCCAGTGCCATTCTTGTGCTCCTTATCTCAAGACCAGTCCCATCAGGCCGCTCATCCGCCTGCGCGGCGGACGATGCAGCTTTAACTTTCCGGAATACATCGCCAGTCCGGCGGCCGCTGTCCACACCGGGCTCTTCAACTCCTCCGGCCATTCGCCGATGTCGTTTTCCGTAGCCAGTCCGTTGCCCGCCTGGCAATTCAGAACGCGCTCCGCCATATCGCACATGCCGTTCAGGAGCGCTCCCCCGCCGGTGAGTACGATGCCTTCGAGCAAATTCCGCTCCATGCCGACGCGCTGTAGCTCCGCGCGTACATAATGGAACAGCTCCTCGGCGCGAGCCTCCAGAATTTCGATCAGATCGCTCCGCCGCGCCTCGCGCGACGGACGGCCCTCCGGGGACGGCACTTCGATCAGGCTGGAGTCGGCCGTGAGGCCGAGCAGCGCGCAGCCATACTGCTGCTTCAGGCACTCGGCATCTTCATAGGTGACCTTGAACACGGACGCAACATCGCGCGTGAAATGGTCGGACCAGACGGGGATGCTGGAGGCGAGCAGCATGGCCTCACCGCTATACACCACCAGGTCCGTCGAATCCAGGCCCATATCGAGCAGCGCCACGCCTCGCGCCCGCGATTCCTGCGCGAGGCAGGCGTAGGCGGCGGCCATTGGCTCGAACACGGTTTCTTCCACGGCCAGATGCGCGAGGTGCACCGCGGCGACCAGCGCCTGGTGCTCCTGCGCGGAGGCGCTGATGATGTGGACGTTCGCCTCCAGGCGCGAGCACACCCCATTGTGCGGCTTACGGTAGCCGGCGCGGCCATCGAGCACGAAATCCTGAGGCTCCACGTGCAGCAGCATGCGGTCGCGCGGCAGGCCGACCTCGGAGGCCATCTCGACCGCATAAGCCATATCGTCGGCATCCACGGGGCGCGGCCTTCCGAATTCGTAGGGCCAGCGGCTTTGGGCGCCGCTGATATGGATCCCGCCGATCCCCACCGTCACCGCATCCACTGAGATTTGGGCGCCGCGCTCGGCGTCGGTTACCGCCGCTCGGATCGATTCGGCCACCGCGTCCTGATCCGTAACACGTCCCCTGGCCCACCCTTGCGCGGGCGCCAGCCCATGACTCAAGTAGCGGATATAGCCGTTCTCCAGCGCGCAGATCACGCATCGGGTGCGCGAGCTGCCCACGTCCAGTCCGACGACCAGTTGAGTCTTCGAGGCCATTACTCCACCACCGTAATTCGATCTTCCAGGCGCAGATCGAGCGTCGCCGCGTTGGGCAGACGGCGCTTGATCTCCGGGTAGTGATTTAGAAAGTTCGCATACCGCTGGGCGAAATCCCTATCGCCCAAGAGCAGCGTCACGATGTGGCCGTCGCGCGGGGCGGTCACCTTCAGATTGTCGCGGTCCGAAACATCGATCTCGGAAATATTGCGAGCCTCGTCGCCCAGGTCCTTGGTCAGGCGCATCATGCGGTGGACGCATTCGCGCCGGTCGGCGAGCGAATCGGACGCGCGCACACCGGACAGCACCGGCAGCTCAAAACGGTCGGGCGCGGGCGGTAGAATCACGCCGTCCTCGTCGATCAACGCGAACCGCGACGGAGCCAGCGTGACGAACGCCACAGGCTTCCGCTCCTCCACGCGCACAACCACGCGATTGGGCCACAGCCGCGCAATGGAGGCGTCTTTCACCCAGTCCACGGTGCGCAGCGAATCGCGGCGGTCGGTCATCGGGAGAAGATACACGCTGCGGCCGAGGTCGGCGGCAAACACCCGTTCGATCTGCGCGCGCGAGGCATGCGCTGCGCCGTGAATCTCCACGCCCTGAGCCTCGCCATCCTCTCCGGCGAGCGCGAAGCGTGGATCGCGGATTAGGAAGAGTTCCAACCGGTGAAATAAATAGAACGAAACCAGCAGCAGTGCGCAGAACGACACGGCGATCGTCACGATCCGCGCCGTGGGAAGCGACGGACGAACCGAGGCGCCGTTTCGCGCCCGCGACCGTTTGCTCTCGTTCTCCGCTTCTAGCGACATCCTGTTCCTCAAATTCTCAACCGCGACAGAATTCCTTCTCCGGCGTGCGATACGCTGCCCGCGCCCAGCGTGACGATAGCGTCGCCTGGCCGCGCCTCGGCCGTCACTGCCTCGATTCCCTTCTCCATCGAGCCCACGTAGTGGGCGCCGCGATGCCCGAAGGCCGCCATGCGGGCGGCCAGCGCCTCGGCCGTGACCCCTTCTATCGGCTCTTCCGACGCGGCGTAAATATCCATTACGTGCACCGTATCGGCCTGGTGAAAGGCGCGCGCGAACTCGTCCATCAGCGCGTGTGTCCTGGTGTAGCGATGCGGCTGAAACAGCACGTGAACCCGCTTATACTGGCACCCCCGCGCGGCGGCCAGCGTGGCGCGAATCTCGGTGGGATGATGCCCGTAATCGTCGATCACCGCGACGCCTCGCTCTGTGCCGCGAACCTGAAACCGCCTGTCCACTCCGCTGAAGGATGCCAAAGCCTCGCGAATCGTTTCAAGCGGAACCTCTAGCTCCAGCCCGACGGCGATGGCCGCGGTCGCATTCAGCACGTTATGCGCGCCGGGGATGCGCAGCCGGAAGCAGCCCAGATCCTTGCCATGATATTGCAGCTGAAATTCGCTGGCCAGATGACCAGCGTTTGACCGCGCGACGCGCAGATCGGCCTGTGCGCTCCATCCATAGGAAATCGTGCGGCGATTCACCACCGGCAGAATCTGCTGCACGTTTTCGTCGTCCAGGCAGAGGATCGCCACACCATAAAACGGGACCTTGCCGACAAACTCGGCAAACGCACGGCGGATCTCGTCAAGGCCGGAGTAGTGATCCAGATGCTCGCGGTCGATATTCGTGACCACTGCCACAATCGGTGCGAGCTTTAAGAAGGACCCGTCGCTCTCATCCGATTCGACCACCAGATAATCCGACTTGCCGAGCCTCGCGTTCGCTCCGCCCATCATGCCGACGCGGCCTCCGACCACAATGGTCGGGTCCAGGCCTGCGTGGCTCAGAATTGCTGCCGTCATGGAGGTAGTCGTCGTTTTGCCGTGGCTCCCGGCGACTGCGATGCCGTACTTCTGGCGCATCAGTTCGGCAAGAAGTTCGCCGCGCGGAATCACCGGAATCGCCAGGCGCCGCGCCTCGGCAACCTCCGGGTTCGACTCGTGCACCGCAGAACTGACGACGACGGCCTTCGCGCCCGCCACGTTTTCCGCCTTGTGGCCCTGATAGACCACGGCGCCGCGAGCCGCCAGACGCTCGGTGATCGGCGAAAATCTCAGATCCGAGCCGCTGACACGATACCCCAGTTCCAGCAACACTTCGGCGAGTCCAGACATGCCGATCCCTCCGATACCGACAAAATGGACGTGCTGAGGTTTAAAAAACATTTCAATAGGTTATTGTTTCGGCTTTTGCCTCGGAAGTCAATCGGAAATAAAGCCTTCCAGCACGTCTGCCGCCCGCTTGGCCGCCCCGGGCCGGGCCAGTGCCCTGGCTGCCTGCGACATTCTTTCGAGCAGCCCCGCTTCGGACCGCAATCTCGCCACTTCTTCCACCAGTCTGGCGCCCGTCATTTGCGAATCCAGTACTAATCGCGCCGCACCCGCTTTTTCGAACGCCTCCGCGTTGCGCAACTGATGCTGATCCGCTGCGCCCGGGAACGGGACCAGAATCGACGGCTTGCCGGCCGCCGCAATTTCGCTTACCGTGCCGCCGCTGCGGCTGACGATTACGTCCGCATCCTCGAACACCTTCGGCATATCCTCGAGAAACGGCGAGATTTCGCCCGCCGCGCCCGCCGCGTGGAACTTCGCGGCCAGGTCCTGATAATCCCGTTCGCCCGTTTGATGGATCAACCGCACCGTGCCTTTTTTCCACAACGGCCAACTCTCCTCCGCCGCGCGATTCAGCGTCCGCGAACCCTGGCTGCCGCCCGTAATCAAGACCGTCAGCACCTCGCCCAATGGTTTCGGCCCGATCGCAAAAAATTCGTCGCGTACAGGACGCCCCGTCACCTCCGCGCGGCCGGGCGGGAAATAGCGGACCGTCTCCTCGAAACTCACCAGAACCTTGGCGAGGTAGCGAGCGAGCCTGCGATGCGTAAACCCAGGAACCGCATTCGGCTCCATCGCCACCACCGGCAGATGTTTCCACAGCGCGGCCAGAAGCACCGGCCCGGCCACGTAGCCGCCCATTGAAAAGACCGCCACGGGTTTGGCGCGGTCGATCAATTTCGAGGCCTCGAAGATGCTGAGTGGCAATTCCGCAAGCGATTTCAGCGTCTGCGCGAATCCCACCCGATTCAGCCCGCCAATTTCGATCCAGTCGATCGGAAATCCGGCCGCAGGCGCCAACTTCGCCTCGATGCCGCGCCTCGTGCCGATGAAGCGCACGGAGTGACCGCGCGCACGCAACTCTTTCGCAACGGCCAGCGCCGGAATCACATGGCCCCCGGTGCCTCCACCCGCCATCACGAAGCTGGATGACCGTTTCATCCTTCATGTTCACTGACACTCAACAGCATCCCCAACGACGCCAGCGTGCTCAACATCGAACTGCCGCCGAAGCTGATCATCGGCAGAGGGAATCCCTTGGTTGGGCCCATGCCCAGCACTACGCTCATGTTGATCAGCGCCTGTACGACAATGGACACCGTGACACCAAGCGCCAGGTACTTTCCAAAATCTTCGCGAGCCAGGATAAACAGCCGCGCGCCGCGCCACAGGATCACCACGAATCCCAGCAGCACCGCGGACGTTCCCCACAGCCCGAGTTCTTCGCCGACGGTGGCATAGATAAAGTCCGTGTGCGCATCGGGCAAGAACATCAATTTCTGCTTGCCCTGCATCAGGCCGACACCGAGCACGCCTCCAGCGCCGACCGCGATCTTCGATTGCCGCGGCTGATAGGTGGGATCTTGCGACAGCGTCGACCGCTCGATGTAGGCGCGCACCCAGCCATGCGTATCGATCATTTCGATCTTGGAATAATCGGGATCGACGAACGCTACCACGCGGCGAACGCGCTCGCCCTTCGATACCACCGCGATCACTGCCAGCGCCCCTCCGATCATCGCCAGCCGCATCATGTGCCTCTTTTCCAAGCCCGCCACCCAGAACACGACAATCGCCGTGATCACAGGCACCACTGCGGTGCCCAGATCCGCCACCACCACCATGAATCCGAGCATCGCGACGGCAACCACCGCCTGGCGGATCGTGCGCTTATCGTTGATCACGTGCGCGCGCCGCGCGATGAAGTGCGCCAGGAAGAGAATCAGCGCGGGCTTCGCGAACTCCGACGGCTGCAGCGATCCCACGCCCGGAATCTTGAACCAGCGGTGCGCGTGAGGGTCGGCGAAATAGACGAACACCAGCAGGCCAAGCACAATGCCTAGCCCGGAAAACGCCCACACCGGCGAATTCAGCCGCCGGTAATCCATGCGTTTGAATTTCATCAGAATCAGGAAGGAAATGATGGCGAATCCGATCTGCCGCACGCAGAAATAGTACGGTTCCACTTTGTAGCGCAGCTCCGCCACCGCCGACGACGTGCTATACAGCATCACCAGCCCGAAGCCGACCATCGCCAAAATGGTCAGAAACAGAATCCAGTCCGTCTTCAGTTTTGCCATTGCAATTCCCCCACCAGACGCTTGAACTCGCGTCCACGATGCTCGTAGTTTTGAAATTGATCGAAGCTGGCGCAGGCCGGCGCCAGGAGCACGGTATCGCCGCTAACGGCGCGCGCTCTTGCTTCCTCAACCGCGGCCTCCAGCGTCCGGCAGGCAATCATGCGGATTTCGCCGTTCGACTCCTTACTCAGCTGGGCGCGAATCTTCTCCGCCGCCGAGCCGATCAGCAGCGCCGCGTGCGCCTTTTCTTTGAGCGGCGCGGCGAGCGGAGTGTAATCGCTATTCTTGTCCTTGCCTCCCAGGATGATCCACAGGCCTCCCGGGAACGCCGCGATGGCTTTGAGCGTCGCGTCGACGTTCGTGGCTTTCGAATCGTTGTACCAGGCCACGCCATTGCGCTCGCGAACAAATTCCAGCCGGTGCTCGACGCCCGGGAATGTCATTACCGCGGCGCGAATGCTTTCGTGCGATGCTCCCGCCAGCTTGGCCATCGCCGCCGCGGCCATGATGTTTTCCAGGTTATGCATGCCGCGAATCGGCGCCTCGGATGCCTGCATCAGAGGTTCGCCGTCTAGCAGAATCCGCGCACCGTCGAGATACGCGCCCGGGCTCACCTCGTGCGTCGAGCTGAACCAAACAGCTTTGCCCTTCGTCCGGGCTGCGTACCCGCGCGTGATCGCGTCGTCGTGATTCAGCACCGCGAAATCGCTTTCGCGCTGATTGACGAATAGCCTCGCCTTGGCTTCGGCGTAATTCTCCATGGTGTAATGCCGGTCCAGATGATCCGGTGTGACGTTCAACGCCGCTCCGATGTGCGCCCGGAACGTCTCCGTCGTCTCCAATTGGAAGCTCGAAAGCTCCAGCACGTTGAACTGATCCGCGCGCGACGCCGCGACCAGGGACGCCGGAGGCGTGCCAATATTTCCGCCGACCTGCGCCGCGATGCCGCTTTCCTTCAAAATGTGTCCGGTCAACGCCGTGGTGGTCGTCTTTCCATTCGATCCAGTAATGCCGATGATCTCCCCCTGCAAAAACCAGCTCGCCAGTTCCAGATCGCCGATGATCTTCACGCCTCTGGCACGTGCGCCACGCAACTCCGCGATGTCAGTGGGCACGCCCGGTGACAGCACGATCAGATCCGCACCCTCAAAAGCCTGCTCGCTCTGCGGCGCGACTTCGATCCCTTCAATCGGCTCCGGCTTCTGATCCACCGCGCGCACCACCGCGCCGTGCTCGCGCAGCAATTCCACCGCCGCCACGCCGCTGCGCGCCACGCCCACCACTACGACGCTTGCGCCGTCCAACTTCATCGCAGTTTCAAGGTGGTCAACGCGAACAGGGCCATGATCAACCCCGCAATCCAGAACCGCGTGATCACCTTCGACTCCGCCCAACCGATCTGCTCAAAATGATGATGGATCGGAGCCATCTTGAAGATTCGTTTCTTGCGCAATTTGTAGCTGCCCACCTGCAAAATCACCGACACCGCTTCGATCACGTACACCCCGCCGATGAACGGCAGCAGCAGTTCCTGCTTCAACAGCACCGCGACCGTTCCCAACCCTCCGCCCAGCGCCAGCGATCCCACGTCGCCCATGAATATCTCCGCCGGATGCGCGTTGTACCAAAGGAAACCGAGCGATGCGCCTGTCAGCGCGCCGCAGTAAATCGTCAATTCGCTCGCACCGGGCGTGCGCGCCAGTTCGAGGTAGCGCGCAAAATCCGCATTGCCGCTCAAGAATGAAAGCACCGTCATCGCGCCCGCGGCGACGATCATCAACCCAATCGCCAGGCCGTCCAATCCGTCTGTCAGATTCACCGCATCCGACGATCCCACCAGGACAAGAACCAGGAAAACGAAAAATCCCACGAATGCCAGCGGATAGGTCCACGGATTGTGCAGCCAGGGATGAATCAACAGGTCCGGCTTGAAGTTCTTCGCGAACGGCACGTTCAGGCTGGTGCTATAAGCTCCCACGGTGCTCATCGCGAGAAGCAGAATACCCACCAGCATCGCCGCCATGATTTCCAGCGTGAACTTCTGCGCGACCGTCAGCCCCAGGTTGTGCTTGCGCTTGATTTTCAGGTAATCGTCGAGCAGCCCTACCGCACCGAAGCTGACCAGCCCGGTCAACGCCACCCAAACCGACGGCACGCGGAGGTTCGCCCAAAGCAGCGTCGGCACGATGACTGACAGAACGATCAACAAGCCGCCCATCGTCGGCGTCCCCGCCTTTTTCTGATGCGACTGCGGCCCGTCTTCCCGGATAGGCTGGCCGATTTGATATTGCCGTAGCCGGGAGATGAACCACGGTCCCAACAGGATTGTCAATAGAAATGCGGTCAGACTGGCCATCGCCGTCCGCACTGTCGAGTATTGAAATAACCGGAAGGGCGAGTAGTAGTGAAACAGCTTTTCGTAGAACAGCCAGTAGAACATCAGCCCGTGCTCCCTTCCATGGGAGCCAGAAATTGCTCAAGAGCGTGCTCCACATGAACGCCGCGCGATCCCTTGAAGAGCACTGCATCGCCTGCCTGCGCCATCTCGCGTACGGCGCGGCCCGCATCCGCCGGGTCGTCAAAAAAAAGCGCGGCGCCGGCACTGTGACCGGCAAGTCTGGCTGCGTCCACCATACTCCAGGCGGCGCCGCGTATCCCTACAAGCACATCAATCCCCTGCTCCGCGGCGTAGCTGCCCACGTCCCGATGCAGAGGCTCAGCCCAGCGGCCAAGTTCGAGCATCTCCCCCAGAACGGCGATCCGCCGCCGCGCCGGCGTGTCCCGCAACACGTCCAGCATGGCCTTCGCCGCATCCGGGTTGGAGTTGTAGCAATCGTTCAGCACCAGGATTCCGCGGTGCATCAGCATCTCCCCGCGCATCTTTCCCGGCTTAAGGTTTCGTACCGCGTCCACCAGCCGCTCCGGCGCGATCCCGTAGATCCGCGCCACGGCGAGCCCGGCCAGAATATTCAGCACGCTGTGGCGGCCGCTCAGCGCCGTCTCAAAACGCGACGCACCGACGCGAAACTTCGCGCCCCCGGAGAGAAACTCCACGTCCTCTGCGCGAACATCGGCATCCGCGGACATTCCATACAGCAGGGCCTTCCGCCCGCGCCCCATCGCTTTCACGCGAGCATCGTCGGCGTTCAAAACCGCGGTGCCGTCGGGCGGCAGCGCATCGATCAATTCCCGTTTGGCCGCCGCGATCCCTTCGATCGATTGGAAGCTTTCGATATGCGCATAGCCGACGTTGGTCACCACGCCGTGATCCGGCTTGGCGATTTCTGCCAAATCGCGAATCTCCCCGGCGTGATTCATGCCCATCTCGATCACGGCCACGCGCGCCGATTCCTCCAGCCGCAGCAAGGACATCGGAACTCCAACGTGATTGTTGAAATTGCCCACCGTCTTGCCGGTCTTCATCTGCGTCGAAAGCATCTCCGCGATCACGTCCTTCGTCGTCGTCTTCCCCGCGCTCCCCGTCACACCGATCACATCGCCAGCCCACATCTGGCGCGCCCAAGCCGCCACTCGCTGCAACGCCTCCAGCGAATCCTGCACCACCAGCACCGGCCCGCCCGCATCCACGGCACGCTCGGCCACCACCGCAATCGCGCCCTTACCGAACACCTCGGCGATATAATCGTGCCCGTCATGCGCCGGCCCTCGCAGCGCGAAAAACAAATCCCCCGGCGCGATCGTCCGCGAGTCGATGCTCCACCCTTTTGCGACCCCGTCCGGCCCCTCTGTCAGCCCGAGCGCCCGGCCGACTTCCTTCAGCGCGATCTCCATTACGGCTTCTCGGCCCGATACCCTAGTGATTCCAGAACCTCACGCGCCGTTTCCCGGTCGTCAAAATGAATAGTGCGGTCCTTCAGCACCTGATACGGCTCGTGGCCTTTGCCCGCGATTAATACGACGTCGCCCTCGCGAGCCTCCCCAAGTGCCAGGCGAATCGCCGCCGCGCGATCCGGCTCCGCAATATGGGGCGTATCGAACCGCCGCAGGCCCACCAGCGCGTCGTTGATAATCCCCAAGGGATCCTCCGACCGCGGATTGTCAGACGTCAGCACCACGTAATCGCTCAACTCCCCGGCCGCCATTCCCATCAGCGGACGCTTTGTCCGGTCACGATCGCCGCCGCAGCCGAACAGCGTGATCACCCGGCCCCTCGTCATCTCGCGAGCCACTTGAATCACGTTGCGCAGAGCGTCGTCGGTATGCGCATAATCCACCGCCACCAGAAACGGCTGCCCGCAATCGATCCGTTCGAAACGTCCCGGAACCGCGCGCAGCTTGGAAATGCCTCGTGCGATGGTCTCAAGATCCAGGCCATAGCTCAGCGCCGCGCCGCTCGCCGCCAGGATATTCAATACGTTGATACGCCCGGCCAGCCCCGATTCCACCGGCTGCGTGGCGCCCTCATAGTGCAAATCGAACCCCAGCCCCTCGAACCCGGTGACGATCTTTTCCGCCCGCAGCTGGGCGCCGGAGGAGAGTCCGTACCACACCAGGCGCGATGCTTCGTTCGCCATGAGCGCGCTCGATGCATCCTCGTGATTCAGCACCGCCCATTCCGGCGCATCTCCGCTCCGCGGCGCGAACAGCAGACGCTTCGCCGCCGCGTACTCTTCCATCGTCCGATGAAAGTCCAAATGGTCGCGCGTCAGATTCGTAAATACCGCCGTGTGATAGTGAAATCCGTATACCCGCCCCAACGCCAGCGCGTGCGACGACACTTCCGCCACCAGATGCGACCCTCCACGCTTTTCCAACTCCGCGGCAAACCGCATCGTATCGAGCGATTCCGGCGTCGTGTTCGGCGCATTCCTCACCTCCCCCGCCATCCGGTACTCAATCGTGCCCATCAGCCCGGTCACGAACCCCGCCTCGTGCAAAATCGAGTCGATCAGGAACGCGGTCGTCGTTTTTCCATTCGTCCCCGTGACTCCCGTGAAGCGCACGCGAGTATCGGGGCAGCCATAGAAATTCCGCGAAGCCACGGCCAGCGCCCGGCGGCCATGCTCCACCTGAATCCAGGCGCCCTCAAAATCCTCGGGGCGCGGCAACTCGCTGACGACGGCCGTCGCGCCCCGCCCCACGGCCTCCCTGGCGAACCTCCTGCCATCGACGCGCGAACCCGGGAACGCAAAAAACACAAAACCCTTCCCGACCTCCCGGGAGTCGTACGCCAGCCCGGCGATATCGGCATGCGCGATCTCCGGAGTCAGCCCACTTTGCGCCGCTATCCCAGCCAGGACCTTTTCAAAGATCATCGCGTGAACTGCACTCGGACTCGTGTGCCCGGCGCCAACACCGTACCCGCCGCCGGTTCCTGATTCCGCGCAAGCCCATTCCCCAACACCTCAATTTGCACACCCGCCGCCGCGGATTCCGCCAACACCGCGCGCAGCGTCATCCCCCGGAAATCCGGCACTTTCGGACCCACCAGCGCCGAATTCAAAAAGGGCCGCCGGTCCGGGATATTGTCCGGAGACACGGGCGCTTCAACCTGACGCGAGGCGTCCGCCCGAACCGGCGGCAGAGTGACGGAGGATACAGACCATGAGCGCACAGCGTCAGCGTTGTGCGCGTTTGAACTCGGCGAGCGCGCAGCGTCAGCTTCGTGCTCGGAACCCAGATCCGCGATGGATAGATCGTTCACCGCGTCACCCACCGGCGCGGGGCCAGGAGAAAAGCTCTCCGGCAGGTCTTTCGGCACGTCCAGCATTCGCAGCGCGGTCATCGCCACATCTCTGAACGGGGGGCCCGCCACGGGGCCTCCGTATGCGGCGGTACCGCCCTTGGTGCCGTTCAGCGTAACGGCCACCACGATCTGCGGATTCGTCACCGGCGCGAAGCCAACGAAGCTGGCGTTGTAACTATGCGTGTACTCGTGCGCCTTCAGATCGTAAATCTGCGCCGTGCCCGTTTTTCCGCCCGAGGTATAGCCCCTCAACGTCGCGTAGCGCGTCCCGGTGCCGTGAAGTACCACGCCCTCCATCATCTGGCGCATCTGAATGGCCGTCTCCGGTTTGATGATCCGCTCCGGCTGCTCGTCGGGTACGCGCTCCATCGGCTCGCCCTTTTTCTGCCTGGCCAGAATCAGCTTCGGCTTCGGCAACAGACCTCCATTGGCCAGAGCGGCCCCGGCCAGCGCCAGCTGCAGCGAGGTTACACTGACTTCCTGGCCCATCGCCACTGAGGCGATCGACGTCGGTGTCCAGGCTTCCACCTTGCGCAAAATCCCAGGCGATTCGCCCGGCAGATCAATTCCCGTTTTGCGCCCGAATCCGAATTTGCGCACGTAGCGATACAGTTGCTGGTCGCCGACTTTCAGGCCGATCTGGATCGCGCCGATGTTGCTCGATTGCGCCAGCACGTTTGCCACGCTTAGTGTGCCGTGCGCGTGGGTATCGTGAATTACGCGGCCCAACAGCTTGAGAACTCCATTGCCGCAGTTGATCGGCGTATCCGGACGCAGGTTCGTCGTCTCCAGCGCGGCCGTCAGCGTGACCACCTTAAACACGCTGCCCGGCTCGAACGGGGTCTGAATGGCCAGATTCGTGCGCGCACCCGGCGGCTCCGCCACGCTCGGCGGCTCGTTCGGGTCGAACGTCGGATAGTTCGCCATGGCCAGAATTTCGCCGTTGCGAGGATCCAACACGACAATCGAGCCGCTTTTGGCGCCGCTCGCCTTCGCCGCCCTCTCAAGCTCTTTTTCCGCTTCGTATTGCAGATTCTGGTCGATGGTCAGCAGAATGTCCGCGCCCGGTTCCGGTTTCCGCGCTACCACTTGGTCGTAGGCGTTCTGCTTTACGTCGTTGAATACCCGGACCTGGCCCGGCAACCCGGCCAGATCGTCGTCCATGCTCATTTCGACGCCCGCCGTGCCGCGCTCCACTGTATCGGTCGGATTGGCGATGCCCACCGTGCCCACTAAGTGCGCCGCCAGCTGCCCATGAGGATAAAAGCGCCTCGTCTCCTGCCGGAACTCCACGCAATCCAGGTTGTAGCTGCGCACGCGCGCCGCCTCGTCCGCCGTGACTTTGCGCTTCAGCCACAGGAACCCGCTATCTCGCAATTTTGCGGTCCTGATTTTATCCGCCAGCCGGGCCTTACCGAGCCCCAGAATCGGCGCCAGCAGATTCGCCGTCACCACGGGGTCCTTTACTCGCTTCGGATTCAACACTACCGACTCCGCCGGCAGGCTCTTGGCCAGCGGCTGCCCGGAGCGGTCCAAGATCGACCCTCGCTCCGCCTGAATCGGCACCAGCTTCTGCTGCTGCGATTGCGCTTGCCGCAAGAGGTCGTCGTGCTGCACCACCTGCAACCAGATCAAGCGCAGGAAGATCGTTACGACCCACAGAATGAGCACGCGCAACAACCACAGCAGCCGTTTGGTGGATTGAGTTTCCGCCATGACGAGAGAATCCTGTCCAACTGCGCTACCCAGGCGCGCTTACTTCTTGTTCATCGCTACGGTGCCGGACTGCGAGGTCTCCAGATAGACAACCTTCTGCGCAGGAGGGTCGATGAACTGCTGCATCCGCGCCAGCTCTTCCATCCGCGCGGGCGACAGCAGCTGCGCCTCCTCCAGTTCCAGCGAGGCGCGCTCCGCCGCCAGCTTCTCGCCTTCCTGCCGCAGCGTCTGGATCTGATAGCCTGCCAGCAACCCATACGCGCTCGGCAGCAAAACGCAGATCAGCAGAACCACCGCCGCCACAACGCAGCCGATCAGCTTCCAGCACGTCCCGCGAGCCTCCGGATCGGCCTCCCGCACCACGCGCGTGTTGTCGATTCGCTTGACATAGAAATAGATGTCGTCGTTCGCAAAGGCCCTCAGCCGCACGCCGCCCGTTCCCCGCGCGTGCTCCGGGCGAGCCTTTGCCGCCTGCTCGAAGCCTCTGAAAAAAAGCCGATGGTACATCGTCGCCAAAGTTGCCACAGAATTTCTCCCTCTTCGTTCGAAGGTCAATCCTCAGCCCCGGGCACTGGGGGAGGAAAGTGCCCGCGGCTGACGATTGACTGCTACGCCTACAAAATCTCCACTGCCCGCAGTTTCGCGCTGCGCGACGGCGGATTCTCCCGAATCTCTTCGTCCGTTGGCTTCACCACGTGCTTGGACAGGATCTTCACCCGGCCTTCGCGCGCCATCGCCAAAAACCCCTGCTTTACCCGCCGGTCCTCGAGCGACATGAATGTCAGAATAACCGCCCGTCCGCCCGGCTTCACCAATTCCGGAATCGCGCCCAACAGCGCATCCAGTTCCTCGTTCTCTTCATTCACCGCGATTCGCAGCGCCATGAACGTCTGCGTTGCCGGATGAATTTTTCCCGTACGGGGCACGGCCTGTTCGATCAGCTTGGCCAACTGACCGGTAGTACGAATTGGCCGCGCCCGCACGATTGCTCTTGCTATTCTTCTGCTCCTCCTTTCCTCGCCGAGCTGATAGATCAAATCGGCGAGATTCTTTTCCGCCTCGAAGTTGACGATGTCGGCTGCGGATCGCTGCTGCCCGCGATCCTGGCGCATGTCCAGTGGGCCGTCCGACATCAGCGAGAAACCTCTCTCGCCCGAAGTCAACTGGTACATCGAGACTCCTAAATCGGCCAGCAGTCCGTCGGCTTTCGAGAACCCTTCGGCCGCCAGCGCCTCTTTCAACTGCGAAAACGATGCCTTGCGGAAGCGAATCCGCTCCGCGCAGTCCAATGTATTTAGCCGGGCCTGCTCCAGGCTCTCCGCATCCCGGTCGAACGCTAAAACAAAACCAGTCGTCAGCCGCCGCGCGATCGCGCCCGTATGACCCGCCAATCCGCAAGTCGCGTCGATGAATACCCCGTCCGGACGCACGTCCAGATACTCCAGGCATTCCCGCAACATTACTGGCGTATGCATACATGGCTACAAGCCCAACTGCCGGAACGTCTCGAACTTGTCTTCCAGACCCGTCTCGGCTTCCTCGATCATCTTGTCGTAGACCGCCTTGGTCATCAGGTCGATCCGCCCCGCCACATGCTCCACGGCGACAACCTCGGATTCCAGGGAGAGCAGCGTCCTCAGCGCCGACGGCAGCAAAACTCGCCCCTGCGCGTCGACCTCGGCATCCCCACCGTACTTCTTCGCGATCCTCGCAAGGTCCGCGCCCTGCTTTGCGTTCGGGCCATGGCTTTCGAGCAAACTTAAAGTGGACTTCCACACGGGAATCGGGTAAATTCGAACTGATCTCTTGTCCAACGTCGTGATGAAGACATTCAAAACATTCGACTTCTTGCACCAATCGAGCGAAGGCGACGGCAATTTCAGCCTCCCTTTGTCGTCGACCTTGGCCTCGACAATCGAATGGGGCGGCTCGGCGAAATTCGCGATTTGGTCGGCAAGAGGGCCCATTTCTTTCCACTCGACTCCAGACTACTCCACTGAGAGAGTGTAAACCAACGCTTGAAGCAAATGCAAGAACTTTTGCATCTTGTTAGGTTTACGCCTTATCTTCGCCAGTTTGAGATAAGGCTGTCTGGGACAGGATTAATCCCCCGAGTTCCAGCGAGATGCGTACTTCGCGGAATGCTGGTTGTAAAGGAGTCGATTACTTTAATAAGCAAGAGTCTTGGGGTTTCCCAATAAACGCCAAGGCCGCGGCTCCCAGACAAGTTCTCGAGACCCTGCGGGAGTCGCCCATGCGAATTGGAACCGGGGCCCCATTTCTTCCGATCGTTCCGCCAACGTGGCGCACGCGCATCGCGTGCCGCGTCGAGACTCCTCTCGACGCCAGTAGTGTCGCTACGTCGCATGGGGCGGGACTGACCAATCTGTCCCAAGCCGGCCACAAAGCCACGTCTAAGCCCCGAAGCGTGTCCGCAGCGTGGACAGATCGGTCTGTCCCCATCGGACCACACGTCTCACAAAGATCAATATCTGAAAACGATCCGCCCACTGCTATCGATATATGCCTCGCCTCCCGACATAAACCGAACATGCGCGAGTCCCTTGAAGAAAGGGCTCGCCGCGTCGTACTCTCCTGGTATTTTGCGCCTTCCCTCTTTGTCGATATACCAATAGGTGCCCCCAAGATCGCCGACGACGGCAAACTCTTCACTGAAACCCTCGGCATACTTGTGCCGCGGGGCGACAACCACCGAACCAGACCTATCGACGTAGCCGTACAATCCGCCTATTCGGACTCGCGAGAGACCCGAGGAAAACGGCTGCGCATCCTCGAACCTCGGCGCGATAACGACCTTTCCGTTCTTGTCGACGAATCCCCAAAGCGCTCCGATCTTCACCGGTGCGAGCCCTTCCGAAAAATCCCGCGCAAAATCGAAACGCTGCTCAGTGATGACGCGACCAGTCTTGTCGATATAGCTGAACTTGCAGGGCGGAGGTTTCGTCCCCTGCTTGCCTCCCACAAAGACCGGGTTGAATGCCCCACACGCGCCGTCGGGAAAATAGACGCAGGGCCCCTCCATGACAACTCGCGCCATACCGTCACTGAAACTGGTGCCGTCTGGGAAACGCGGTGGAATTGCGAACGCGCCCGTATGGTCGATGTAGCCGAATTTGCCGTGAACCTTGATCATGGCTAAACCATCGCTGAAGGGATAGACGTAGTCGTTCAGAGACGACTCGAACCGCGGGCTGATCGCGAAGTCGCCCTTGGTGTTGATATAGCCCCACAGCTTTTCGCCGTTCCGCATGGCGACTGCAAGCCCCTCCGAAAAATCCCAGCCGCGATAGAGATCCTTCTTGATGACGAGTCGGCCGGTACGATCCACGTATTCCCCGTCGAAGACCGCTACCTCCATCAATCCATCGTGAAACTCGCCGGTGGCGACATTCTCCGGAAGGGTCGGAGGGATCACAACCCGCCCTGTTGCGTCGATGTAACCCGCCTTCCCATGCTTGATAAAACGAAACAGCGGATCGGCGGATTCGCTGCGCGGAATCCATATTCGGTATCCCGCATCACAGCCGAGAACGACGCTCGCTGCCCACGCCAGAACTGAGAGCCTCCACATAAGACCGACCTCCTACCCCAACTCCCTCTCCAACCACCCCAACAACTCCCTCTGCCGCTCTAGCTTTCCAAACGCACACTCTAAATTGATATACCTCACCCCCAGCTTCGCCGCGAGCCTTGATAATGACCCGTCATCCTGTGCCGCCGGCGTCTGCTGTACCACCACGTTGCAGGGCAAAGCCGCGAGTTTGTCAAAATCCCGAGGGTCCGTGGCCAGGAAAAACTCGTGCGGATTGGAGGCGTCCTTCAAGGACGTTCTATCGCTCGCCGCAATCTCCGCTTCCACCGAATATCCTTTGGCGTTGTTATGCAGCGCGACGATGCGCCCGCCTTTGGGCGGCGTAATCGCCTTCAAGAATTTGTGCCGCTCGCGGTCGAGCAGATCCGCCGCGTGCTGAACCTGCGCATCGGTCCAGTCTTTATTTAGAGATTTCAAACTGCGTAACGCGCCCTCGCGCGAAAACATGCGGTTCGGATCGATTTTCCCGCCCGCCACCGGCACGTTGCGCGTGTCGCTCTGAATCAGCAGCCCAACTCCTCCGCGCGCCTGCACGTTTTCAATCAGCACCTGCCGAGCCGTCGCCTCATCGCCGTGAATATGCAGATAGCGGTGCGCGGACTTGTGCCCTCGCACCACGCGGAACGAAATGCCCGCCATCGCTACCCGATTGCGCCGGCCAAAGAACGGCAGCAATCCCGCGGCGACCAAAAATTCCCGGCGCGAAGCCACTACTTCACCCCGGTCGCCACCCGAGCCGGAAGGAACTCGTCGCCTTCGCGCCAAGTCGGCATTTTCGGCCAGTTCGCGACGTTGATGCCGATGGTCATGGCGAAACGCGCATAATGCTCCATGCCCGTAAAATCCCAATCGTCGCGATACTCATCCGAGGGCTGATGATAGTGCTTGTCCTCGAACTCGTCGAACAATTTCTTGCCCGTGCCCGCGGGCTTGCCCATCAAATCCATTCCCTGATCGATGGAAAACGCCGGGATGCCGACGCGCGCCATCGAGAAATGATCGGAGCGGTAGTACACGCCCGCCTCCGGCCTCGGATCGGGCTTGATCGTCAAGCCGAACCGCCGCGCGGCATCTTCAATCACCGGATAGATCGTCGTGCGCTCCGCGCCGGTCACGTTGACGTCGCGCGCGCGACCGTAAGGCTGGAACATATCGAGGTTGATATCCACCGCCGTCTTGCCCGCCGGAACCGCCGGATGCTGGCCGTAGTATTCGCTGCCCCGCAGCCCTGCCTCTTCCGCCGTCACCGCCAGAAAAATCGCCGAGCGCTTCGGTTTCTCCGCCAGATTCGCCCACGCCCGCGCGATCTCCATGATCATGCCGCAGCCGGTGGCGTTGTCGGCCGCGCCGTTGTAGATGGAATCGCCATTCACTGGATCGCCGATCCCTAAATGGTCCCAATGCGCGCTGAACACCACGGCTTCATCCTTCATCTTGGAATCGCTGCCCTCGATCTTCGCCACCACATTCCGGGTCTTAATTTCGCGAACCTTTGCCGGTGCGCGCCCGCTGATCCGCATGGGCAGCGGCATGGCGCGAAAGCCCCGTGCATCAGCCATTTTCAGCAACTCGTCGACGGAATGCCCCAGGGATGCGGCCAATTTCTCTCCCGCTTCTTTGGTCACCCATCCGGCGAAGGCCAGTTGTTGTTCACCCGGCGCGAGCTTCACCTGCTGATCTTCCCTGCCCCAACTGGATCGCACCACCTCCCATCCATAGCTCGCGGTGGGCGTGGTGTGAATGATGATCGCCGCCGCCGCGCCGTGCCGCGCCGCTTCTTCGTACTTGTAGGTCCAGCGACCGTAGTAAGTCAGCGCGCGGCCGGTGAAAAATTTTGGATCGTCCGACGGAGGCTCGTTTGTAAACAGCACCACTACCTTGCCCCGGACGTCGACGCCCTGGTAATCGTCCCACCTATACTCCGGCGCGACAATGCCGTGGCCCACGAAGACCGCCTCGCCGTCGAACGCGGTATCGCTTTTCTGTTGCAGCGTCACGCCGACGAAATCGTCGAGCCATTTGAAGGACGCATTGCCGATCTTCAGTGTGCTCGACGCCTGCGGCTCGACGCCCACCAGCGTCAAATTTTGGAAATACGTCCCGGCGTCGCCCGCGGGCTTGGCCCCGGCCAAAGCGAACTGCGCCGCGATGTATTCCGTTGCGATGTCGCCCCCGCGCGCGCCGACGCCTCGGCCTTCTAGAAGATCGCTGGCCAGGAATTTCACGTGGGCGCGGATACGTTCGCCCGAAATATCGGCCGGCTGCGCGAACGCGGCCACGGCCATCACCAACCAGAGCTTTCTCATGTTGTTCCTATGGTGTCATGAGCGCCAGCGGCCGCGCTATCCCAACAACGGACACCTTCGCGAAGGCTCCGTGTTGCATTCACTCGGGTTACGCTGGCGGGCCGCATGCTTCGAGAACGGGCATGCCAAGACTTGAGCGTGTTCGCGATTTTGCCGCGGCTCCGCCCAACGCGGAGTATTTCGCGGAGAAACTGGCCGATGGCTGGCGTCTGGTGGCTATCGAGTGGGAGCGCGGCGAGGCGCAGCCCGCTCCTCCGGTGGAGGACATCCCGTTTGGCCTCCGAGTCGCCAGCGACTGCCGCCGCCTGGAGGAAAACCCCGACGAGATCCAGGTGCTGCTGCTGATGCTGGAGGTGCTCGTGCAGGACGGCCCTCTCTCCGCCGCCGCGCAACGGATCAACGACCGCGGCTACCGCACCCGGGCCGGCGAACCCTGGACGCGTACCGCTCTGTTCCACCTGCTGCCGAGGCTGATCGAGGTCGGCCCGAGGCTGTTTACGAGCGGGGAGTGGATCGAGCGGCGGAAGCATCTGTTTAACGTGAGTTAAGTGGCCTTACAGCCCCGCACGTCGGTACAGGGATTTTGTGGCACTCCCCACGCGCTGCGACAATGAGTTCGTGAGAGCTCTCGCATTCCTGCTGGCCGCGCTACCCCTGACGGCAGCGTCCATCGCCATTCAGGACGTCTCGGTAATCGATATCGCCTCCGGCCAGGCGCGTCCGCACATGACCGTGGTGGTGGAAGACGGCAGAATCTCTCGCGTGGGTGCGGCGTCCTCCACGGCGGTTCCTGCAGGCGCCCGCATCGTGCCGGGCAAAGAAAAATTCCTGATCCCCGGGCTGTGGGACATGCACGTTCACCTTTATTACAAGCAATATTTGCCGCTGTTTCTCGCCTATGGCGTCACTGGCGTGCAGGATATGGGCAGCGACTTCGCCCAGGTGAGCTCATGGCGCGCGGAGATCGAAGCCGGCAAGGCCCCTGGTCCACGCATCGTCACCAGCGGCCCTCCGGTGGACGGAGGCCCCTCGGACGACCCCAAGCTTCCGCTGCTGGTAGCCCGAAATGCCGACCAGGCCCGCCAGGCCTTCGATCAGCTTTATAAGATGAACGTCGATTTCATCAAGGTGCTCTCGCGCCTCCCCCGCGACGCCTACTTCGCCCTGGCCGAACTGGCGCGCCACTGGGACCTGCGGCTGGTTGGCCATATCCCGACCACTGTGAGCGCGCAGGAGGCGGTCGAAGCCCGCCAGAAATCGCTGGAACACATGTTCGGCATCTCGAAATCCGTTTCCACCGACGAAGAAGCGCTGAAGTTTTTCGAGCATTGCGCACTCACCGGGACACGCATTTCGCCAACGCTGGTGCTGTGGCTGCGCATGGCCCATTTCGACGATCCTGGCCTGATGAACGACCCTCGCTTGCAGGCCATTCCCGCGTCGATCCGCGCAGCTTGGCCCGACATTTCCGACGACCCCACGTCGCTGAAACGCCAGATCTGGCGGGTTTACCGGCTGGTCGCGATCGCCAAGCGCGCCAAGGCCGAGATTCTGGTCGGCACCGATACCGGCGATCCCTACGTCATGCCAGGCGCCGCCCTCCACGATGAACTGGAGCAACTGGTGCAAGCAGGCCTCGCGCCTCGCGAGGCACTGGAGGCAGCCACGCTCGCGCCGGCGCGTTTTTTGGAAGACGGGAAGGACCTGGGCGCCATCGAGGCGGGGAAGCTGGCCGACATGGTGCTGCTGGATGCAAATCCGATTGAGAATATTCGTAACATTCGGAAGGTGAACGCTGTCTTCCAGAACGGCCGCTTCCTCGCGCGCGCGGACTTGGACGCCATCCTGACCCCGCATTCGCCTTAAACGAAGCAAGCAAAGCGGTTATGATGGATATGCAATGACTCCGATTCTCATCATCGACGACGATACGGAGTTGTGTGCTCTCCTTTCCGAATTTCTCGGCCGCGAGGAATTCGCCGTCACTTGTGAATATGACGGCGCCCGCGGGCTCGATCTCGCGCTGGATGGCAACTACGCGCTCATTATTCTGGATCTCATGCTCCCCACCATGGACGGTTTCGCGGTGCTGCGACATCTGCGCGCCCGCAGCCGGGTGCCGGTACTAATGCTGACCGCTCGCGGCGAAGAGTTGGATCGCATTGTGGGTCTGGAACTTGGCGCTGACGACTATCTCTCCAAACCATTCAATCCGCGCGAACTCATGGCCAGAGTCCGCGCCATTTTGCGCCGCGCGCAACAGCCTGCCACGGGCCGCCTCGACGTCAATGGCGTCACAATCGACCCTGGCTCCCGCGAAGTCACATGCGACGGCCGTCCCGTCGATATGACCACGCTCGAATTCGATATTCTCGAGCAGTTGATGCGCTCGGCTGGCCGCGTGGTTTCCCGCGATTCGTTGATGGAGACCATGTATAACCGCAAGGCCACGCCCTTCGACCGCTCCATCGACATGCACGTCAGCCATCTGCGCAAGAAGCTTGAAGTCGAGCGGACATTTATCAAGACCGTGCGCGGCGTCGGCTATCAGTTCTGCCGGCCCGGCGACTAGGAATCGCTTCGCGTGATTCGCTCCCTGTTCGCGAAAATCCTGGTCTGGTTCGTTGCCGCGTTCATTGCGACGCTCGGCGCGATGATTTTCTTTACCGCCATCACCTACGACGCGTCCTCGTCGCGGCAGGCACCGTTTTCCATGCTGCTGAACTTGGAACTCACCGAGGCCCGGCAGGCCTGGCTGACCGGCGGCCCGCAGCAGCTGCAACAGACGCTGCAGCGATTCTGCGAGGTCAGCGGCGCATCCCAAGCCATGCTCACCGATGGCAAGGGAATCGACTTGCTCACCGGAGAATCGCACGCCAGCCTGCTGCCGGACGCCGAGGCGTTCATCCACTCTCCTTTTTCGCTGCGCTCCCACGCCTTCGGACGCAAATCCCCCGATGGGCGCTTCGCGCTGATCCTCATCCGCCCTAACTGGTATTTCTGGTTCCTCCAGCCGGCCCACCTGCTGGTCCTGGCTCTGATCGTGCTGCTTTGTTACGCGCTGGCCATCTCCCTCACCGCGCCCCTACGCGACTTGCGGTCTGCGATGGAGCGGTTCGGGCGCGGCGAGCTGACGGCTCGCGCTTCTGATTCCCGGCGCGATGAACTAGGCGATCTCGCGGCATCCTTCAACCGCATGGCCGATCATATCCAGACGCTGCTCGCCGCGGAGCGCCGGCTCATGTTCGATATTTCCCATGAGCTGCGCAGCCCGCTCGCACGCTTGAGCGTCGCGGTAGAGCTGGCGCGCACCAATGAGTCCGGCTCTCCCGCCCTGGACCGCATTCAAAAGGAAGCGGACCGGCTCAATGAACTCATTCGCGAAATGCTGGAAGTCACGCGCATTGAGGGCGAGCCGTCGCGGCTGAGGCTGGAACCTCTGCGGCTGGACGAACTCGTTCACGCCCTGGTGGACGGCTGCTCCATCGAGGCTGAGGCCAAGGGCTGCGGACTGATTCTGGCTTCGCCACCGGCGGTTACCGTCAAGGGCGACCCCGAACTGCTGCGGCGAGCCATCGAAAACGTGATGCGCAACGCCATCCGCTACGCACCAGCGGGATCGAAGATCGAGATTTCCCTGGAGGAAGCCGACCGCTGCGCCCTGGTTCGCGTGCGCGACTACGGGCCGGGCGTGCCGGAAGAAGCCCTGGCGCGACTGGGCGACGCATTCTATCGCGTGGAGCAGGATCGCAACCGGAAGAGCGGGGGCGTCGGTCTGGGCCTTTCCATCGCCCGCCGCGCGGTTGAGCTTCATAAGGGACGCTTGCGCGCCTTCAACGCCTCGCCCGGTCTGCTGATTGAAGTTCTGCTTCCCGTGTAACTCCGATCATTCCTCAAAAGAACCGGATCACATCGCTAGCGAACATGCATTTGGCCGTGGGATCAGGCCATAAAAAAGGAAAGAATCGGGCAAGAGACCTATTTTTTCAGTTTCAAAGACCTTTATTCGTAGCGCAGCGCGTCCACCGGATCCAGGCGTGCGGCCTTGCTTGCCGGCCAGATGCCGAAAAACAGGCCGATACCGATGGAGACGACGAGTCCCAAGCCCGCCGCCCACATCGGAACGCTCGATGGGAGCGTGGGGAAGGCCAGACGGCTGGCGAAGGAGACCAGATATCCGGCGGCCATGCCAATCATGCCGCCCAGGAACGTCAGCACGACGGCTTCGGTGAGGAACTGCAGCACGATGTCGCGCCGACGCGCGCCGATGGCCTTGCGCACGCCGATTTCGCGCGTGCGTTCGGTGACCGACACCAACATGATGTTCATCACGCCAATGCCTCCGACCAGGAGGCCGATGGAACTGAGCACCACCATCACCAGCGCCGTCACCGAGGTCAGCGCGCGAAAATCCTCCACCATCTGATCCGCGGTGGATACGGCGAAATTGTCCGGTTTGTTGAGCGGCACGCGGCGCTCCTGCCGTAGCACCACGCTCAGCTCGTCTACCGCCGCGGCAAGCCTTCCCTGCTTCGCCAGAACAAAGAAGACGTTTTCCTCGGCCGTCGGGAAAATTTTGTGCATGGTGAAATAGGGGAGAATCGCGCGGTTGTCGTCCTGGCCGGGGATCGAAGCCGCGGGGCGCTTCATCACCCCGATCACTTCCAGCTCGTGCCCATCCACCTCGATGCCCTTACCGATCGCATTCTCCAGGCCGAACAGGGCGCGGTAGAGATCCTCTCCGATGACGACCATTGGCATCCGGTGTTCATTTTCGGTCTCGGTGAAGAATCGCCCAGCGAGCATCTCCACATTGCTGGTGTTGACGTACTGTTCGTCGCTGCCGGCCATTTGCAGTCCCGCGTAATCGTTACCCTTATAGCGCGCGCGATCGATGGTGCCGCGAATCACGTTGGGCGGCAGCAGATAGGGGCTTACATGCTCGACGTCGGGGCAGCGGTTGGCGATGGCTTGCGCGTTCTCGTAGGTCAGCGGCTTGCGCTGCAACTCTTCCGTGGTGCGACCGCCCGCGCTCGGTCCCATGCGCATTTTAAAAACAATCGCCGTGTTCGATCCCAAGCTGCGGATGAGCCCGGTGACCGCGCCGTCCAACCCAGCCAGAATCGAACCCACGCCGACGATCGTGCCGACGCCGATAATGACGCCCAGCACCGTCAGAAAGGATCGAACCTTGTTTTCGCGCAACGTCGACAGCGCGAGGCCGATGACCGAAAGCAGCAGCTTCATCTAATTCTCCGACCTCAGCGCAACGATCGGATCCAGGCGCGAGGCGCGGCGCGCCGGATAAATGCCAAAAAAGAGTCCCACCGCCGTCGACAGCGTCACGCCGATGATTACGGCGTTCATCGGCACCTCCATGGGTACGGGAGTAAAGTTGCGCACGATAACCGCGACGGTCCAGGCGATGGTCACGCCGATCAATCCGCCCAAGCCGGACAGCATCGACGACTCCACAAGAAACTGGTTCAAAATATCCTTCCGGCGCGCGCCGACGCTCTTTCGCACGCCGATCTCCCGCGTCCGTTCACTCACCACCGCCAGCATGATGTTCATGATCACCACGCCGCCCACCACCATAAAGACGCTGACGATGCCCACCGCCGCGGCGGCCAGGGTACCGGTAAGCTGGTCCCACAACCCGACCAGCGTGTCCGAGCTGACCATGCCGAAGGTGTCTTCCTCCTGCGGCCGGAGATGCCGGTAGGAGCGGATCAGCATTCGAACCTCGTCCTCCGCCTGCTCCAGCATGGCGCGATTCTGCGCCTGGAAAATGTAGCTGAGGCCGGTGCGCGAGCCGTAAATTTTGAAGTACGTCCCGATGGGAATCGTCACGAAATTATCCTGCGACTGCCCGAATACGCTGCCCTTGGCCTTGGCCGTGCCGATGACTTCGAACGGGATGCCGTCGATATAAATGGTCTTGCCCGAAGGATCGATGCCGGGGAAATAGCGCTCCTTGATATCGGCGCCCAGGCACACCACGTTCATGTGCCGTTGATCCTCCATATCCGTGAGGTAGCGCCCGGTCTCGATCTGGGAATTGGTCATGACCGCGCCGTTAGAGGTCATCCCGATGAGCAACACGCCATCGATGAGGTCCGTTCCGTAGGTGACCTTCGCCCCTCGATTGACCGTGATGCCGACCTCGCGCGATAGATGCACGTTGGCCTTGACGAAGTCGTATTCTTCTTTGCTCAACTGCGGATTCCGCTGCAGCATTTTCAGAAATGCCTTGGGATTGCGTGGGCCGACGAAGGCCATGCGGACGGCCCGGAATCCGTCATTACCCATGGAGGACGCGCTGTTGGCGACGTACACGTCCATGCCGTGAATCACGCTCATCACCGCGATCAGTGTCGTGGTGGACAGAATGATTCCCAGCAACGTAAGGAAACTGCGCAGTTTGCTCGACCGCAGCGAATCGAACGCGACGCTGGCTGCTTCCAAAAATGACGCCTGGCTCTGCATATCCTCCTTCAGGATACGAGTTCCGCGCGAGGTTTGTTCCCGTGCGGGGCTACCGGACCCCGGCAGTCATCGAGGGGACCTTCTCCAGCCAGTCCGTCACCACCGCATCAAGCCAGAACCTTGGTTTTCCGCGAGAAATGAAGCCCAGATGCCCTCCGTGCTCCACCGCGACCAGTTTCAGATGTCGATTCTCGCGAAAGGCCGCGTGATCGTAAACCTCGAACGGAATCATCGGATCGTCCTTTGCTTGTATGACGAGAGTCGGGACGCGAATATTACCGATGAAGTTCTTCGACGATTGCGTCGCGTAGTAGGTCTCCGCATTGCCGAATCCGAACAGGGGGCCGGTGTAGAAATCGTCAAAATCGAAGATTGTGCGGACTTTCTTGAGCGGCTCGAGCTTGTAGATCTCCGGCGCTTGCTTGTGACGCAAGCGGATCCGTTCGGACAGCCTGTCCACAAACCGGCGCTCGTAAATGAAGTTGCCTGGCTTGCCAAGGTTGGCAGCGCAGGCTTTCAGATCGATGGGCGTGGAAACGGCGCAGGTTGCCGCGATCAGGCCCTGCGCCTCGTCGCCCAACTCGCCGGTGAGCTTCAGCACCACGTTGCCGCCGAGCGAAAATCCAACGAGATAAATGGGGAGATCGCTTTTCTTGCGCAGCTCGCGCAGCACGAAGCGCACATCGCTGGTCTGGCCGGAATGATAGTTCGAAAGAGCCAGATGCTCCGTGCCTCCGCAGCTCCGCATGTTGAAGCGATGCGTTGCGTAGCCGGCCTCCAGGGCGGCGCAGGCCATGCTGCGCGCGTAGCCGGCATCGCTTGAGCCCTCCAGGCCGTGGACGAAGATAATTTCCCCTCGCGCCAGGCCCGCGGGACGCTGCGCGTGGACCAGCACTTGAACGTCGGGCTCAGTGCGATAGAGGACCGCCTCCACCGGCCACCGGCTAAGGTCTGGACGTTTCCAGAAATTTCCCGCGATGGTGGACAGGTGGCGATTCTTGAAGAAAGGGTGAAAGGGCTGCAATCTATTAGTTTACAATCGAGCACTGGTGCCCATTTGAAAACCGACCTCCCGCGCACGCTCGGCTTCGCCGACGCCCTTTCCATTGTGATTGGCATGACGATCGGAGGCGGAATTTTTCTTGTCCCGAACCTGATCGCCCGAAATCTCGGTTCGGCCGCGCCGATCCTCGGCCTGTGGATCTTCGCCGGGATCGTTTCGTTCTTTGGCGCGCTGGCCTGCGCAGAATTGGGCGCGGCGATGCCGGCCACCGGGGGCCAGTACGTGTTCCTGCGGGAAGCCTATGGTCCGCTGGGAGGATTCCTCTGCGGCTGGACCAATTTCCTTGTGGCAAGATCGGCGCAAGCGGCCTGGCTGGCGGTGATTTTCACGGTGTACGTTTCTTATTTTCACGCCTTCTCGCCGCTGGCTTCGAAACTGGTGAGCCTGGGCGCACTGGCGCTGTTTACGTTCATCAACTACCGCGGCGTTTCGCTCGGCGCGCTGGTACAGAAGAGCTTCACGGCCGCGAAGGTCATCGGAATTCTAATCATCGTCGGCGGAGCCTTCTTATTTGGACATCCCCACGCCGGCGCGGCCCCGGCCGGGCACAGCATTTCCCTGAGCAGCTTCGGCGTCGCGCTGATCGCGTGCCTGCTCGCATATGACGGATGGGTGCAGATGAGCTTCGTGGCCGGCGAAATTCGCGATCCGGGGCGCAATATTCTTCGCGCCCTGGCGATCGGAACGGCGGCCGTCATCGCGATCTATCTTTCCGCAAACCTGGCCTACCTGCGCGTTCTTTCCGTGCCGGAGATCGCGGCCAGCGAGCGCGTCGGGGCGGAGGCAACGGAGCGGATCTTCGGCCCGGCGGGAGGAACCCTGGTTTCGGTCATCATTCTGTTGTCCATTATCGGAACACTGAACGGGTGCTTCCTCACCAGCCCTCGCATCTACTTCGCGCAGGCCCGGGACGGGCTGTTTTTTCGCCAATTTGGCGAGGTTCATCCCCGCTATCGAACGCCCGGGTTCGCGATCGTCGCGCAGGGAGCATGGTCGGCCGTGCTGATCGTGACGGGATCCTATGAAACGCTGGTGGACTACGCGATGTTCGCGATCTGGGTTTTGTACGTCTTCATGGTCGCCGGAGTGATGGTGTTGCGCCGCACGCGCCCGGATCTGCCGCGCCCTTACAGAATGTGGGGCTATCCGGTGACGCCGGCGATCTTCCTGGCCATCGCGGTTTGGTTTCTGGGAAATATGCTGTTCACGCGGCCAGGGCCGGCACTGGCCGGATTGGGGCTGATGCTCACCGGCGTGCCCGTCTATTATGTCTGGCGCAAACTGGGGAACGTCACAACCGGTTGAGCATTTCCGATCGTCTCGTCCATAGCGACCGCCGCGCATAGAAGCGCCGCAAGCAGGCCTCGCAGCGAAATGCGCAGATATTGGCGACGCCCAGGAGCCTGTCGGAGATGGTGGGCCACGACGGCCGCACGCGATTGGACCGGCACGTGGGGCACTTCTCCACGCTCTTTCTGGACCGTGCCAGCAAAACGGCCCAAAGCCATGCGATCAGCACGGCGGCTCCGATAGCCATGGCAAGCATATACCGGATGCGCATTATTATTATTCTATCTGTTGAACCGGAGCCTCGGTTTCAGCCTGTACGTACCGGATCAGGCCGGCTGGATTGTCCGTGATGATCCCATCGACGCCCGCCGCGATCAGCCGTTTCCAATCGTCGACGGCGTTGGGCGTCCACGGAATCACTTGCAGGCCGGCCTCGTGCGCGGCGCGAACCTCGGGTTCCGTTACCAACACATACTCGGGCGCAACGATCTCCGTCTCCGCATCCCGGGCGATGTCGACGAAGCTCCTCTGTGCGCCTTCCCACAGCGCGGCCTGCGTGATCGCCGGTGCGAGTTTCCTCATGCGATGCAGAATCGCAAAATCGAACGACTGGAAGATCACACGTGATTCCAGGCCGTGCGCGTGGATCCGGGCGAGAACCAGATCGGCAAGATTCTCCGGCGTGTGTCCGTGGACCTTCGCCTCGATATTGAACAGAAAATCGCCCAGCCGGGCGAGCGACAGCACTTCGTCGAGCGTTGGCAGATCCTCGCCCGGCCTGGGCGGATCGTGCTTGACCACCACGACGCCGTCGCGCGCGTGCACGTCCATTTCGATCGCATCCACGCCAACGCCGATGGCGTATTCAAATCCGGCGAGGCTATTCTCCGGCATCACCGCGCGCGCGCCGCGATGGCCGTGCACTTGGATGGATCGCATGAACCGGGGATTCTCTAATCCTGCTTCCTCCGGAACTCACACTGGCAGCAATCGCTGCAGCGGCCGCATTTCTCGCAGCGATGATTGGGGCAGGCGTCCTTGGTGCAGTAAACGCAGATGCTGGTCGATGGCTCGCCACAGATGCTGCATTCGAATGTAGTCGGTGTCTCGGTCATGGCTGGGTTGTCTTCTTCTTTGGCGCGACGGCGGGCTTGGGCGCTGCTTGTTTCGTCAGCACGCCGCGGCAGCGCTGAGCTTCTTTATCCGCAATCTCGAACTCCTGCTCCTTGGCCGCTGCCAGATCCGTGATGTACTGGCGCAGTTTGTCGCGATTGGCGGAGTTCTCAGCCGCCACGCCCATCAGCAGGTCGCCCACCGCCGGGTTCTGGTAATTTCTCACGCCCTCCACCAGCGAATTCAGCCGCAGTTCCAAAGACTGGAGGCGAAAATAGGTGTCGAGCGCCAGGGTCAACTTTTCCGGCTGCTTCTCCAGGGCCTTAGCGGATTCGTTCAGGTAGCCGATCTCGTCTTCGGCGCCCTTCCACTGCGCGATATAGGCATCCGGGGCGCCCTTAGCCACCCATTCCTTCGGCGTCAGTTGGTCGAGGATCGGCTTCAGCCTCGCGGCTTGCGCGGAAAGTGAGGCGATCATCGGGGCCGTGTTCCAGGGCGTCGCGACACCCGCGGCGGGCGCGGTTTGCGCGAGAGCCGGCCATGCAAAAAGAAGCGAGGAGAAGAGAAACTTCATGTGCGCCAATTCCAGTTTCTCACGTTAGAGTGGTGCCCTGGCTGACCCCTTCCGTTCTCGCGGCTCTGCTCTTGAGTCTCGTGAACGGGTGTGTCTGGATCTACTGGCTAGATGAACTGGTGCAGCATCCACATCGCCGTCACGCGAAGAGCGTGACGGACGGGGTGATGCTGGGGAGGCGCCGCAACCGGAGCGGGAATGCTGTCGTCCGCGCCGCCGAGCAAGTGGCCGGGCGCCGGAGGAGGCGGAGGAGGAGGCGCAGGCGCCTGTCCCTTGCCCGTGTCGCCGACACCAGTCGCGCCACCGCCGGACGATCCGCCCAGGCCGACGCCCGCTGCATGCACGGATCGCATGGAAGCGACGTTGGCCGCGTCGCGCACGGCGTTGAACAAGTACCGTAGAATCGTTCCCTTATCCATCACGTTCTGGGCCAGGGGCTGCGACTTGTACACGCGCAGCGTTTCGCCGGGATGCACCGTGGTGGCGTGATCCGAAGGCAGCAGCGCGTGGCGTACTTCCACCAAACCGTCTTCCACTTCCACGATGGTCGTTTCGTCGTCGTCGTTCACCGTCACGTCGAACGTAGTGCCGCGAACTGAGATCACCGCCGTCGGCGTCATCACTCGATTGGGATTGGGGATCGTGCCCAGATGCTCAATGTGCACGCGGATGCGGCCAACGAGAAGATCGATGAGATCCTTCACGTTCCAGGCATTCTTGCGAAACACGAGATGCGAGTTGGGAAACACCTCGAAGGTGCTTCCGTCCGAGACCTGGAAGGTCGCGTGCCCGTCCGGCCCGGTGACAATCATCTGCTGAACGGCAACGCTGCTGCCTTCCAGCAGGGCGATCGGCACCATATCTTTCATTACCGAAACCTGTCCGGTGAGCGTCAAAACCTTAGCGGCGTACTGGCCGGAATCGGAGGGGGCTGGGAACTGCGCAAGACACACGGCGGACGCGGCTGCGATGAGCAGCGACAATTTGGCCGTTAATGCACGTCTCCGCGCGAGCATAAATACACTCATCGCCCGGACTCCTACGCCGGAGCCTGTGGCGAAAGATCAGTCTAACACTAAAATTGCAAGCAAGTGGGGAGCCTAAGGGAAATTTTTAGGGTTCTCTACACTGGAATCAGTAGTTTCCAGGAACATCTGCCGATGATACAGGGTAGAATGGTTTGGTTGGATGAGTAAAAGGGCCACAGTCCGTGTCGCAACCGCCACATTGTTGGCGGGGTTGGGTCTTTTCGCCCAATCCTCAACGAGCGCCCTCAACTGGACCAAGATCGGCAACGAACTGATCGACCGGTCCCTGGCAGGCCTGGCGACCGGACCGGTTGAACGGGTTTGGTACTCGGCCGACGGCAGCCAGTTACTGGTCCAAACCTCGTCGGGGAAGGTCTTCGCGACCTCGGATTTCGAGACTTGGCAGCCGGCCGCGGCCGCCACCCCGGCTCCGGTGAGCCGTTCCGGCGCGGTGACGATCCCCGAACCAGGCGCGGTCACGCGCACGGCCCGCGCCAATTCCCCTCGTTTTTACGCCTTTGGGCGATTCGTCTACAAATCGGATAACAACGGCGCGAGCTGGGACAACCTGACGGCGTTCCGCACGAGTTCGATTATTGGGGGCGACCTGTGGGATCTGGCGGTTTCGCCGGTCAACGAAGAGGAAGCCGCCGTAGCCACCGCGTCGGGCGTGTTCCGCACCGTGGACGGCGGCAAGTCGTGGAGCGGCCTGAACCAGGGACTGCCGAACCTTCCTTCGGCCCGCCTGCTGAGCCTCCCCACTGGCGATCAGGGCGCACACGTTGGGCTGCTGGATTCCAGCGTGATCGAATGGCAGCCGGGCCAAAAAGTAGCATGGGTTCCGGCCGACAATTCGTATTATCTCCGCGAATTCAGACTGCGCCAGGCGCTGACGGCCATGCGAGGCATCAAGATCACTGCCGTGGCGCTGCAGGGAGACATGGTGTACCTCGGTTCGGCCGACGGCCAGTTGATCGCCTCGGCGAATCGCGGCCAGAGGTATCTTGAGCCAGTCGCGGTTTCCGGGGGAGGAGCGGTGCAGCGCTTCTGGACCGATCCTGCCGACCCGCGCATCGCCATCGCTGTGCTGGGTGCGTCCACAGCGGCCTCCGCGCACGTTTTCCGCACGATCAACGGCGGATCCGTGTGGGACGACATGACGGGCAATCTGCCCAATGCCGCTGTGCGCGGCGTCACCGCGGATCGGGCCAGCGGCGCGGTTTACCTCGCCACGGACCAGGGCGTGTTTTATGCCACCGCCGACCTGGCGACGCTGGGCGGCAGCCTCTTCTGGACTCATTTGAACGGCCTCCCCAATGCTCCCGCCGCCGATGTGATGCTCGACGCGGGCGCCAACCAGTTGTGGGCCGCACTGGACGGCTACGGAGTCTACGCGACGCTTGCGCCGCACCGGTTCCGCGATCCGCGGGTGGTTAGTTCGGCCGATTTCGCCGCGCGGGCGGCGGCTCCGGGATCGCTGGTGAGCGTCGCCGGAGCACGGGTCGCGTCCGCGCAAGCAGGCTCTACTCCGGCCGCTGTGCTCGCGGCGACCGACACCGAAACGCAGATCCAGATTCCGTTCGAGGCAAGGGGATCGAGCATTTCCCTCGCGGTATTGTCGACCGATGGCTCGCGCACGCTCCCCGCAGTGGCTCTGGAACCGGCCGCGCCGGCGATCTTCGTGGCTCGCGACGGCTCGCCCATGCTGCTCGATTCGGAAACCGGCATGATGCTGGACGCCATGACACCCGCGCATTCGCGCGGACGCATCCAGATCCTGACGACCGGCCTCGGTCGCGTGACGCCGGATTGGCCGACCGGTATCGCCGGTCCGGTGGAGAATCCGCCGAAGGTGGCCGCGACCGTCACCGCTTATCTCGACCGGCAGCCGGTGGAGGTGACCAAAGCCGTGCTGGCGCCGTACGTCGGCTACTATCTGGTGGAGATTGAGATTCCCAAGATCGTCAACTACGGCCCGGCGGAACTGTACATCGAAGCCGGACAGGCGAGTAACCGCGTTCGAGTGTACGTCGAGCCGTAATATCCCGCGAACAAACTAAGCAAAGCGACCGATTGTCCGCCCCCGGTTCACCCGTCACCATGGATAGGTGAGTGTTCTCCTAACGTTAGTCCTGACCGCAGGGATCACGTCGGCGTCGTCGGCGATGTTCCTGTACTGGGCGTTCCAGGCGGTCAGGCTGATTTTTGGTGTTGGCAAGGTGTGAGGTAAGTTATAGTGAACCTTGACGCGACCTCGCGGCAGCACCTAGGGGCGCGATTTGTTATGGTTCCATACCGGGGGCGGTTCGCCCTCCGCATTACACGCGTGGCGATAGCAATGGCGTGCATCGTTGGCTATGGCCATGCCTTGGGCTGGCGTCTCACCTGGATTTTCGCGCTGCTGGCCGCCTATGCGGTTTATGCCGTGGGTGCGATGTTCGAACTGGGCTTTGAATCCACTTGGCGGACCAACCTGGGGCTGGTGATCGACACGGCCTTCTTCGGCTTTTGGACCTACCTTGCGCCGGGAGGCTGGACCGGATCGACGCCCGCCGGCTGGCTGTCGTCACTCGATGCGGGCTATCTGTTCGCCTCGACGGTGATGCTGCAGGAAGTCTCGCGCGTGGCGATGGTGGGCTTTGTGGCGCTGCTCGATTCGCTGCTGTTCACGCCGCCCGAGGAGATGTCGCTGGTCTGGACCGTGCTGGGCATGGCGTCCACGTCCGTGGCGCTGGGGCTGTATAAGAAATACCTCGATGGCAGAATGTCAGCGACGTTGCGCAACAACGTGATCATACGCAGCCAGGCGCAGGGGGCTCGCGAGGCCGAGCGCGAGCGCATGGCGCACGATTTTCACGACGGCCCCCTGCAAAGCTTCATCAGTTTTCAGATGCGCCTGGAGATCATCAAGAAGCTGCTCACGCGCGACGTCGACGCCGCCACCGAGGAATTGCGCCAGTTACAGGATCTCTGCAAGTCGCAGGTGAGCGAGCTACGAAGCTTCGTCCGCAGCATGAGACCGGCCGAGGAAGGCGTGACGCTCAGCGCTTCCCTGAGCCGCATGGTGGAACAGTTCCAGCGCGACACAGGGATCTCCGCCACGTTCACGGCGGGCGACTTCAGCGATCCAGGCGAGGTGGAAGTCTCGCTGGAGTTGCTGCAGATCGTGCGCGAAACGCTGAACAATATTCACAAGCACTCCGGCGCGTCGCGATTGGCCGTCTCGATCGACAAGCGCGACCAGAGGATCGAAATTTCGGCTGAGGACAATGGCGGAGGATTTCCCTTCAGCGGATCGTTCAATCTTGACGAGTTGGAACTTCTGCGGCTGGGGCCGGTGAGCATCAAGCGCCGCGTGCGGATGCTGGGCGGAGAACTACTGCTTGAATCGAAGCCCGGGCAGGGATCTAGCCTGCAGATCAGGGTTCCGGTGTGATGCGTTGGGCCGCGATTCCGCTCGCCGTCCTGTGCTGTTCCTGCGGCAAGTACGCTGCGTTCACTCTACCGGCGCCGGATACCGCCGGACCGCGACCGCCTTTTCACTGGGAGGCCTCGCCGGACCCAGTCTTATCTCGCGGTGATTGGGATTCGGGCGACGTGCTGAACCCGTCGGTCGTGAAGTTTCGCGGCGAGTATTGGAACCTTTATTCGGGTTATGACGGCTCGACGTGGAGCACGGGCCTGGCAACGTCGGCTGACGGGATTCACTGGGCCAAGAAGGGCAAGATTCTCTCGCCGGACGCGGGCAATGGATCTGCGCTCGTAGTCGGTGACAAGGTCTATTACTGGTATCAAGCGGGGGCACCAGTGGAGATCGCGCTGGCCACGTCGGAAGACTGGAAAAGGACACAGGTGGTGCTGAGGACGGGTCCACGCGGCAGTTGGGATGAGCGCGGCGTGGCCGACCCGTATGTGATCGAACGCGGCGGCGAACTTTATCTTTATTACCTGGGCATGGATCGAGCGCGCCGGCAGAGGCTGGGAGTGGCGCGATCGCGCGATGGCGTGGTTTGGGAGAAGTTCGTATCGAATCCGATTCTGGAATTGGGCGATGCGGGAGCGTTCGACGAAATGGGCCTCGGCGAGCCAGCGGTGTGGACCTCCGGAGGATCGTATTGGATGCTGTACACGGGTCGCGCGCGAGGGGAGAAGCGGCGCATCGGACTGGCGAAGTCAGCGGATGGCGTGCACTGGTCGCGCGAGCCTCTCGTGATCGAAGGTTCCGAATCCTGGGACAAAGAAGTGGTCTGCGATCCGACGGTGGAATTGACTCGCGACGGCGTGCGTGTGTGGTTCGGCGGAGGCGACGTTCCGCGTCCGGACCAGGGCCTGCACGGGCAGATCGGCGTGGGGATGCTGAGGTCGCAATGAGCCCGTTTCACGAGTCTTCTTGACGGCCGCTTTTCAAGCGGCTTCACAGCAGGTGGAAAGTGACCTCGATCTGGGCGTAGACCGGGACCGCGACTCCGTTCTTCATTCCCGGTGCAAATTTCCATTGTGAGACGGCCTGCACGGCGGCTTCATCGAGACCCATGCCGAGGGGGCGCAGAACCGCGATCTGCGTGGGGGCGCCGGTGGCATCGATCACCACGCTCAAGGAAATGGTGCCCTGCAATTTGGCTTGCCGCGCTTCTTCGGGGTACGTAGGCTCGGTTTTCGACAGGATGCTCGGCGCGGAGACCGGGCCTCCGATTTTGTAAATTCCGCCGGTTTGCGCGGCGGGCGCGGGCTGCTGTAGCAGCGTAGCGCGGCGGGCGGCTACGCCGGCGGTTAGCATGGATTGGGGGCCGACTGAGGCCTCGTACATCTTTTGCGCGACCGCGAGCATTTGCTCAGCTTCGGCGCCGCGATCCCCAGCGATAAGAACGTCGGCGAGGTCGATGGCGGCCTGCGCGGCGGCTGGCTTATCAGGAAACGCGGCGGTGAGGATTGCCAGAGCACGCCGGGCGTGCATCTCTGCGTCGGCGAGAGTGCCCGCTTGCTTTTCGACGGCCGATAATTGCCCGAGAATGCGGCCGACGATCACCGCGTTTTCGCCGTAGAGGCCGGACCATAGCCGGATGCGGCGCTGTTCTGCGGCGAAGGCCTCCGGGTACCTTTTCTCCCTGCGGTAGACCTGCGCAAGCAGGTCGAGAGGAGCATCGAGCGCCTTGGGCTTATTCGAATTTTGCGCGGCGTCGAGCGCGACGTTGAGGATCTGCTCGGCGTTGACGAGTTCGCCGCGCTGCATGGCCTGGCGCGCGTCGGCAAGGCGGTCGGCGAAGGCACCGGTGGCGGCGAGGACGAGAAGTAACAGCGTTTTCCTCATGGTTCGATTATCTCCTTAAGACCATCGGTCGTCCCCGCACTGACGTGCGGGGCTGCATCAGCATGGCAATTTCCTGAGGTTCTCATCGCTCCCTTGCAAGGCCCAGGGCGCGGATCCGTTTGTGCAGATTTGTCCGCTCCATGCCGAGCGCGCGGGCGGCGCCACTGACGTTCCATTTCGCCTCGTCCAGCGCGCGCAAGATGTGCTCCCGTTCGGCCGACTCCTTGGCTTCGCGCAGATTTCCCTTGGGCGGCGCGACGCCGCGGGCCAGGCGAATCTCGATGGGGATGGCGTCAGGCGTCAGGCGGTCAGCGCGGGTGAGAATCGCCATTCGCTCCACCGTATTGCGAAGCTCGCGAATATTGCCGGGCCAGTGGTATAGTTCCAGAGCCTCAGTGACCTCGGGATCGAGCGACTTCGGCTTGAAATTATTCCGCGCGCAGAATTCAGCGAGGAAGTATTCGGCCAGAGGGCCGATGTCCTCGCGGCGTTCGCGCAAAGCGGGGACGCGCACCGGGACCACGCAGAGGCGGTAATACAGGTCCTCGCGAAATTTCTGCTGCGTGACCATGTCCTGCAAGTCGCGATTCGTCGCCGAAACCACGCGCACGGAGACCTTAATGGCCTGCTCGCCGCCAACGCGGTGAAACTCGCCCTCCTGCAACACGCGCAGCAATTTGGCTTGCGAGGCCGCGTGCAGATCGCCCACCTCGTCGAGGAACAGAGTGCCCCCATCGGCCAGCTCGAACTTGCCGCGGCGCGCGGCGGTGGCGCCTGTAAATGCCCCCTTTTCGTGACCGAAAAGCTCGCTCTCGATCAGCTCGGTGGGGATGGCCGCGCAGTTGACCTTGACGAACGGGCCATTCGAAAACGGGCTCTCCGCGTGCAGATGGGCGGCGAGCAGTTCCTTGCCGGTGCCCGATTCGCCGGTGAGCAGAACGCGGGCGTCGCTGGCAGCGGCCATTTCGGTTTGTTCGAGCACGCGCAAGAATGCCGCGCAATGGCCGATCATGCGCGCGGAGCCGGCCATTTCCCTCAGACGGCGATTCTCTTCCCGCAGACGCGTTTGATCCAGCGCGTGCCTTAAAGACAGCAGCACCTTCTCGCGGCCTAGAGGCTTTTCCAAAAAATCGAAGGCGCCGGCCCGCGTGGCCTCCACCGCGTCGGCGATGGTGCCGTGGCCGGAAATCATGAGAATGGGCGTGTCCACGTCGTTGGCGCGGAGCCAGCGCAGGAGGTCAATGCCGCTGCCGTCGGGCAGGCGCACGTCGACCAGATAGGCGTCGGGACGATGCGGATGCGCACGCGCTTCGGCGACGGAGAGGCAAACGGTGACGGCGTAGCCTTCACGCTCCAGAATCAGTTTGAGGGAGCGGCCGATGTTTTCTTCGTCGTCGACGATGAGGATGCGTCTTTGGGGCATTTTTTTACGAGTTGCTGTGGACAAGAACGACGCGGAACGCGGCGCCGCCGAGTTCGCCGTCGAGCGTCTGCAAATCGCCTCCGCACAGCAACGCAGCGCGGCGCGCGATGGAGAGGCCCAGGCCCATGCCGCCTTTCTTGAACGAAATGGTGGGCTCGAAGAGGCTCGATTTCGCCTGCGCGCTCAAGCCGGGTCCGGAATCGTGCACTTCGATATTCAATTTCGATCCGGCCAGAGCAGTGCGCGCCAGCACGACTCCTCCGGGCCGCGCGGCTTCGGCGGCGTTTTCCAAAAGATTCGTGATCACGCCCTTGATTAGGTCGGGATCGGCGACGGCGGTGGGGCTGCCGGGCGCGAGCTTCACGTCATAGATCACTTCCGGATGCGCGGATTTGAGGAACGAAACGCGCTCTTCGACCAACGCGTTCACGTCGATCTCACGAGGCTCCACAGGAGGCTCGGCCGCGAACTGCGAAAATGCACGAACACGTTTTTCCAGCGTCTGCAATTCATCCGCGACGATCTGCGAGGCCTGCTCCAGAAACGCCCGGTCCTGATCGGGGCCGCGGCTGATGATCTCCTCCATCGTGAGGCGAATCGGCGTGAGGGAATTCTTCACCTCGTGAGCCATCTTGCGCGCCAGCGCCTGCCAACTTGCGAGACGCGTGACGTGGATCAGGTGTTCGCGCGCCTGCTGAAGCTGCCCGGCCATGTGATTGAACGCGTGGAGGGCCGCGCCGATTTCGTCGGAGCCGCCCGGTTCAACGCGCGCGCCCAAATCGCCGGCGGCGACCCGTCCCAGGCCCTGCGTCAGCTGGCGGATCGGACGGCTGATGCGCGCGGCCAGGAAAATCAGCGTGGCCAGTGCGGCAAGCCACAGCGCGGCGGCGACCACCAGCAGAGTGCTGGAAAAACCGCGGCGAAGATCGCGCGCGGCGGAGCGCTCAAAGGTATCGCGCGCGCCGGCGTACTCGGTAGCGAGGGCGTCCATGGCGATGCCCATGGGGCGCGAATAAACCAGTACTTCCTTGTCGCGGCGAACGTAGTAATCGATGCGGTCGCCCTGATTGCCGGCGAGTTCGAACCACTCGGTCTTGCCGCTGTCCCAGAAGTCTTGCGCCTCGGCGGGCGTCAGGTGGCGAGGCTCGACCTTGCCTTCGGCGGCGTCGCGCTTGAGCAGCTCTTCTGAGTTCTTGTACAGCTCGCGGCCGGTTTTCTGGAGCGATTGCGAGACGTGATCAAGCTCGGCCAGCGGCGCAAGCCTGAGGCTGCGCTCCAGCAGGGCGAGCGACGTCCAGATCGTCAGGCCGAGGGGCAGAGTGGTGGCGAGGACGAAGACCAGGATTAAACGCGTGCGAAGGCGGTTCATGACGCGCGCCCCATGTTAGCTGCCGCGGCGGCTCCCACGCTTGATTTCATCGAGGGTGATGGGACCGGCTTCGGTGGTCCAGTGAAATTGCGTAGCGGGAGGCCGGCTGAACAGTTCAATCAGGCCGTTCAAATTGATGCCGGATTCACTGATGCTGTCGCGTCCGAACGGCAGCGCGCTATGGCCGTCGGGGGGAGGAACCCGCACTTCGACGCGCGCCCACAGTCTCTCCTTATCGGAGACCCCGCCGGGATCGAGCGTCATCTGCTTCAGGCACCACGCTTCGGCGTCAGCAATGTCCAGATGGTCCACGATTCTTGTGGGCGGCTGCGTCTTAATCACCCGGAACTGCTCCTCCCAAACACTGTAGCTAATCAGAAAACGTTCTGCGGCCTGACAGCAGAGATGGTCTTTCGTGCCGGAGAAGAGGGAGATCTTGAAGTCGAACGGGACTTGCGCGCCGTTGTGCAGGCGTTCGAGCGGCTTGCCGGTGAGGAAGTGCAGATGCGGAGCGGAAAACTCCAGAAGATTGTTATGCCAGCGCAGGGCGAGGTCCTCCGCGAGCATCGACAGCGCGAAGCCGGAGACGAACGCCGCGATTAACCACCACGTCTTGATGGCCCGCACGAGCATCCTTTAGAAGTTCAGACCTGCATAAAAAATCGGCTCCACATGCCCGGAACGGATGGGAAATGCAATGGCCACCTGAAAACCCTCCGCCTTGAATCCGGTGCCGATGGATTGTTTCTGTTCACGCTCCTGGGGCGAATCCCAGATAGCGCCCGTATCGTAGAAAACCTGCAGCCAGTGAAATGCGTAATCCACCGAGCCGTGCACGATGTGCGAACCGCCCAGCGGATCCAGATCGAATTTATTCCAGCCGCGCAGTGTCGTCGCGTTGCCCATAACGAATTTTTCAAATAAGGGCGCATCGCCGCGGACCGACCCGGCCAGAAATCCGGCTTCAATCGTCTGATGATCGCGGCGGAAGCGATAATGCGCCTCCGTAAATTGACGCGTGAAGTCCGCATCGGTACCGAACTCGCGTAAACCAGCCCGCAGGGAGTAGTTCGCATTAAGCTCGCGCTCCTGGACGTCGTGCTTCGAACCCCAACGCCGGTGGTAGCGCAGAGTGGTTACCACGGCGTTGGAGGATTCGATTTTCGCGCCAGGCTGCTCCGGCCGGTAGCGCGAAAAGCTGGTGCCGAAGTCGAGTTCCAAAGGCTCGGCAATGACGAGCGTCATTTCGGGGGCGAACGTCTGCTCCGAACGATAGAGACCGGCATTATTCGAAGCAACGATCGTCGCGCCGTTCCACGTGTCGTGATAGCTGTCGAATTCGAAGCGCAGGCGCAGGCGGTCCGTGCCGAGACGCTGGCGCACATACTTGGCTTTTATGCCAGCAAAACGCTCGATTCTTTCGCTGGCGTCGCTGATCATGCCGAAGGCAAACGTGTTGCCAGCAATGGCGGCGGAGCCGGCGCCTTCGCCGCTCCAGCCGAGCTTCGAATCATAGAGAAACTTGGCGACGTTCAGATCGATGGGCCGGGGGCGCTGCTGCGGCACTTCGAAATCGACCACGACCTGCCCAGGCACAGCGCCTTTGCCTACATTGACCGCGACGTTGGGTACGTGCAGTTCGCTCTTGACGCGCTCGGCAAGGCGTTCCAGGGCGGCATAGTCGAGCTTGGAGCCGACCAATTTATCGAACTCGGATCGCAATGAGGCACTGAGGCTTGTACTCTTCTCACTGGAGATTCGGACGCTTTCGACGGTGTAGTGCGCGTTGACGTTGAGGTCCTGAAGGGCTTCCCCGGCCAGGGCCTTCTCATCGCCCGTGTCGCAGCCGGCCAGAGGTACTGCGGACAAAATAGCGGCAAGCAACAGCCTGTTCATACGTCTTTAGTAAGACGCACGCTGGATACCAGAAGGTTTCACTATTATTTACAATGATTTGACGCTGTCTGATGTGTGCGCACAGGTCACAGGTGGGCATCTCACAGGGGCGTTCGCAGGGCTCGGGCGGCGGAAGTGGCGCGGTCGAATTCGCGCTCCATTTGGGGACTGCGGAGTTCGGCGCGCAGAGCCTCCAGGCGGGCGATGAACGCGGCCAGCGCCGCGTCGATGTTGGCGGCATTGGTCGAGAAGATGTCGCGCCAGATGTCGTAGGGGCTCAAGGCGAGGCGCGTCATATCGAGCGAGGCGGGTCCGGCGACGCGAACGGCCCCGGGTTCGGCGGCGATGCAGGACGCGAGCGCGGTGGAGATCAACTGGGGGAGATGCGAGGTCAACGCGACGAGAACGTCATGCTCATCGGCAGAAAGGTGGACGAGACGCGCGCCGAGGGCTTCGACGATTTGCTCCAGTTCAGGGCAGGAAGAGGTGAGAATGTAAGGCCGGCCTTGAAAAAGCGTCACTTCGGCCTCGGCCGCTCCGCGAGCTTCTTTTCCCGCCATGGGATGGCCGCCGACGAATCGCCCGCGGCGGATCTTCTCCGCCGCGCGGGCGCAGATAGCGGCCTTCGTGCTGCCGGCGTCCGTGACGAGCGCGCCGGGCTGGAGATAGGCGTCAAGTTCGTCGAGCGTCGAAAGAATGCCTTCGATGGGACGAGCGAGGTAGACGAAATCGGCCTGCGCCGCGGCGTCGGCCAGAGGCAGCGCTTCGTCGATGATGTTTCGTTCAAGGGCCTCGCGAACCGCCCCAGGCGAACTGACGCCGGCGATGCGACCTTTAAAACCGGAGGCACGGAGCGCGAGGGCGAAAGAGCCCCCGATCAGCCCGACGCCCACAATGGCGACGTTTTTCACCGCGGCCTTCACGCGAAACGGCCGACCGCCGCGGCGATGGCTTTGACCTGCGTCATCATGTCGGCGAATTGGCCGGGTGTCAGCGTCTGCGCGCCGTCGCTTGCCGCTTTGTCGGGATCGGGATGCACTTCGACGATGAGGCCATCGGCGCCCGCGGCCACGGCGGCGCGAGCCATGGGGATCACCATATCGCGGCGGCCGGTGCCATGAGACGGATCGCCCACGATGGGCAAGTGCGACAGCTTTTTCACCACCGGAATCGCGGAAACATCCATGGTGTTGCGCGTGTAGGTTTCAAACGTGCGGATGCCGCGCTCGCACAGGATCACGTCGTAATTGCCCCCGCTCATGATGTATTCGGCCGCCAGCAGGAGTTCCTCGATAGTTGCGGCGATGCCCCGCTTCAGCAGGACCGGTTTGCGCGTTTTGCCGACCTCGCGCAGCAGGTTGAAGTTCTGCATGTTGCGCGCGCCGATCTGCAGAATATCGGAATATTGCGTCAGCAGGCCGATCTGGGTCTGGTCCATCACTTCGCTGACGACGAGGAGGCCGCGGCGGTCGGCGGCGGTGCGCATCAGCTTCAGGCCCTCTTCGCCCAGGCCTTGAAAACTGTACGGAGACGAGCGCGGCTTGAATGCGCCTCCCCGCATCACTTGGGCTCCGGCGTTGGCGACGATGTCGGCCACGGTCTCGATTTGCTCCCGGCTTTCGACGCTGCACGGCCCGGCCATCACGACGACGCGCTTGCCGCCGATTTCGACATTGCCGATTTTGATGACCGTCCCCTGGGGCTTGAAATTCTTGCTGGCAAGTTTGTACGGCGAAACGATGCGATGGCATTCCTTCACGCCGTCCATCGCCTCGAAGTCGGCCGGATCGAAATCGTCGGCGGGGCCGACGCCTCCCAGCACCGTATGCGTGACGCCGGTGGACCGGTGGACGGTGAATCCCATGCTCACCAGGCGGTCGATCACGGCCTGAATGGCGAGGTCGGTCGCCCCCTGCTGCATGACTACTAACATTCGTTCTCTCCCTGGTTGTTCTGTTCGCGCCGCATCCGTTGCAGCGTGCGCATTTCATCGATGATGCGTTCGAAAATACTTTTCACCGCATCGGCGGTGAGCGGACCTTCGTTGTGCTCGATCACGTTACGGAAGACGTCGTCTTCTCGCTTGGGCTCGTAGATCGGCATGGCCAGCGATTCCTTGATGTGGCCGATCTGTTCCACCACGCGCGTGCGGCGGTTGAGGAGTTCCAGCAACTGCACGTCGAGTTCGTCGATGCGTTTCCTCGATTCCGCGAGTGAGCGCAGGGCTTCCTCTCGATTCATTGATCCATCCCCTGGCGCAGCGACCGGGCATACTGCTCGAGTCCCTGCTCGCCGGCATTCTTCTCGATCAGGCGAACGATGGCGCTGCCGACGATCACGCCGTCAGCGAGCTTCGCCACCGCGGCGGCTTGATCCGGCGTGTTGATTCCGAAGCCGACCGCGAGAGGCAAGGAACTGACGGCTCGCGTGGCATGGATAAGAGGCTGAAGCGATTCGGATAATTCCGCGCGCTCGCCGGTGACGCCGGTGCGCGAAACGAGGTAAATGAATCCGCTTGAATACTTAGCGACGAGCCTAAGGCGTTCCGGCGTGGACGTGGGTGCGGCGAGAAAAACGGTGTCGAGGCCCGCGGCGCGCATGGCGTTAACGTACACTTCGGCTTCTTCGACGCTGACGTCGGTGAGCAGGCAGCCGTCGATGCCCGCGGCCTTGGCGTCCCGGGCGAGGTTCGCGAGTCCATAGCGCATCACGGGGTTCAGATAGGTGAACAGCAGCAGCGGAATGTCCGACGTCTCCCGGATCTTCCTGGCGATACCGAGAACCTTCGCCACCGTGGTGCCGGCTCTCAATGCTCGATCGGCGCCGCGCTGGATTACGGGGCCGTCGGCGATCGGATCGGAGAATGGAACGCCCAGTTCGATCAAATCCGCGCCGCCCCGTTCGAGGGCTGCAACGAGGCCGGGAGTGGCTTCAGGCACGGGATCGCCGGCGGTGAGGTAAGCGACGAGGACTGCCTTTTTCTCGGCCTTACGGCGCTCAAAGACTTGTTGAATCCGGGTCATTTGTTTACGAACCTGCCGCCGGTGAACACGGATGAACGCAGATAAAATGCCTTTCGAATCGGCGTTTATCTGCGTCCATCGGCGGCTGAAAATTATTTTTCACCGTCGAGCTCCGGGAGATTCTCTCTGTAAATATCCGTGTCCTTGTCGCCGCGGCCGGAGAGGTTAATGATGAACAATTTCCCCGGCTCCTTCGGCGCGCGCTCGATGGCCTCCGCTACGGCATGCGCGGATTCGAGGGCGGGAATGATTCCTTCCGTCCGCGCGAGGCGCTGCGCCGCGGCGAGCGCTTTCTTGTCGCCGCAGGCCACGTATTCGGCGCGATGCTGATCGTGCAGCCATGCATGTTCCGGGCCCACCAGGGCGTAGTCGAGACCAGCCGAAATCGAATGCGTTAGCGACACTTGGCCGTCTTCGTCCTGCAAAAGATAGCTGTAGGCGCCTTGCAGGGCGCCGGGCGCTCCGCCGGAAAATCGCGCGGCATGTTCGCCGAGCTTCTCGCCGCGGCCTCCGGCCTCCACACCGATGAGCTTCACGTTTTCGTCGCCGATGAAGGCGTGAAACATGCCGATGGCGTTCGAGCCTCCGCCGACGCAGGCGAAAAGCGAATCGGGCAGGCGGCCTTCGCGCTTCAAAATTTCCGCTCGGGTTTCCTCGCCGATCACGCGATGAAAATCGCGCACCATCACCGGGTACGGATGCGGCCCCAGCGCGGAGCCGAGCAGATAATACGTCGAATGCACGTTCGTCACCCAATCGCGCAGAGCCTCGCTGACGGCGTCCTTTAGCGTTCTGCTGCCGTTGGTGACCGCGACGACCTTCGCGCCGAGCAATCGCATGCGAAAGACATTGAGGCGCTGGCGGCGCATGTCTTCCTCGCCCATGTAGACGATGCATTCCAGTCCGAACAGCGCGCAAACGGTAGCGCTGGCGACACCGTGCTGGCCCGCGCCGGTTTCCGCGATGATCCGCTTCTTGCCCATCCTCTGCGCGAGCAACGCCTGGCCCAGGCAGTTGTTGATCTTGTGCGCGCCGGTGTGCAGCAAGTCCTCGCGCTTGATGTAGATCCTCGCGCCGCCGAGCTGCTCCGTCAGCCGCTTGGCGTAATAGAGCGGCGTCGGCCGGCCGGCAAAATTCTTGAGCAGATCGTCTAGTTCGGCCTGGAACGCCGGATCGTTGCGCGCTTCGAGATAGGCTTTCTCCAGCTCCTCGAGAGGCGTCATGAGGACCTCGGGGACGAAGCGCCCGCCGTAGGGTCCGAAGTGTCCGGTGGAATCGGGTTGCGAAGATATCATTTTGCTTCTCTCGCGGCTTTGATGAAGGCGCGCACCTTTTCGTGATCTTTGATGCCGGGCGACGTTTCGAGCTTCGAACTCGCGTCGACGCCCCAGGGACGGGCGATGCGAATCGCCTCGGCGACGTTCGATGCGTCGAGCCCTCCTGCGACGATAACTCTTGGGCCGGCAGCGCGCGCCGTGGTCCAGTCGAACGAAATTCCGTTGGCGGGACCATCGAGCAAAATCGCCTCGGCCCGCCCCGCTGCGATTCCGTCGCCGGGACGGAACGCTCTCCAGACGCGCACGTTTTCGGGCCAATCACCGCCGTAAATCTGCGCGACGTCGAGTTGCGCCTCGCACATCGCAGCTTCCATTGCGGCGGGCGATTCGCCGACGAACACGCCGACTTTCAGAATCTCCAGACCTTCGCCCAGTTTCGCGGCTGCTGGGGGCGTCACATAGCGCGGACTCTTTTCATAAAAAATAAAACCCAATGCGGAGGCGCCGGCCTCCGCCGCCGCCAGTGCGTCTTTCCTTCTGGTGATGCCGCAGATTTTTACCATCATGACCGCAGCTCGCGCAGCGCTTGCGCCGGATCGGGCGATTTCATGAGCCGTTCGCCAACTAAAAACGCATCGAACCCTGCAGCGCGCAGCGTCCTTACGTCCGCGGAAGAGTGAATGCCGCTTTCGGCGACCTTCACAACGCTGGAGGGGATCTTCTCGGCCAACCGCAGCGAGATTTCGATCTTCACTTCAAACGTGCGCAGATCGCGGTTGTTCACGCCCACGATCTTCGCGCCGGAGGCCAGCGCTGCATCCAGTTCCGCTGCATCGTGTACCTCTACCAGCGCGGCCATGCCCAGGCTCTCGGCAAGTTCGCGGAAACGGCGCATCTCGCCCTCGTCGAGCAGCGCGGCAATCAGCAGGATGGCATCGGCTCCATTCGCGGCAGCTTCGATCATCTGAACCGCATCGATGGTGAAATCTTTTCGCAGGACCGGCAACTCTACGGCGGCGCGCGCGGCGATCAGATCGTCCAGGGAGCCCTGAAAGAAGTCGCGATCGGTGAGCACGCTGAGCGCGGCTGCTCCCCCCTCCTCATAAATCCGCGCGATAGAGGCCGGGTCGAAATCCGGGGCCAAAACGCCTTTGCTCGGAGAGGCTTTCTTAATCTCGGAAATGATGGCTGGAGGCTCGGCGATCAGGGCGCGCTGAAAATCGCGAAAATCGGAGCGAGCGGAGGCGCGTTTCTCCCAATCCACGCGTTGAGAAGCGGTTAGATTCCGCAGTTCAATGCGTTTTCGATCGACAATGCGAGCAAGAATATCGGGAACAGCAACGGCCATGTCGGGGAAATTTCATGGTAGCATCACCCGCACCCGAATCCCACTCAACGGGTCGACCGAGTAGTCGACCGAGCCGCCGTGCATCGCCGCGATGCGGCCCGCGCAGTCCAGGCTCAGGCCGGACCCGGGAGGCAGCGCGCCGGTGGACCTGTACCCGGGTGCCGCGGTGGAGAGTTCCAGTTCGACGCCGCCGGCGGTCGCGGCGGCGCGCAGCGTTGCGGGATGCGCCGGGGTCGCCAGTTGGCGAAACAAACCGAGGAGGGTCTCGATGAGAACGCGTCCGAAGGCGGGGTCGAGGCGCACCAGCGGCAGATCGGGCGCTAAAACAAGATTCAGAGGCGGATCCGTAGGCACGGAGCGCACAGACATGACATGGAGAATCAACTCCTCCAGATCGGCGGCGATGGGAGCCACAGGTCGCGGATCGGCCAACGCGAGGCTGCTCGAAAGAATCCAGTTGGAGTACTCCACAAGACGCTGAATGCGGGTGAGTTGTTCGCGCTGCTTCGCGTCCTTGCCGTGCAACAGCGCCATGTAATAGGCGAGGGCTTCGATCGCACCCAGCGGCTGCCGGATCTCGTGCGCCAGCATGGGCAGCACGTTTTCACTCGGGGCAGCGGACGCGCGATCGGAGGTGAGTGCAGGAGTCATGAGAAATAAACCAAATTGAAAGGAGCGGCTCTGTTATATCTCTTGCGGACGGCGGCGTCAAGGCCGCCTGTCCGGATCGCTTTAGGCGAGCTTGGCGCGCACGCGCTCACTCAGCGCCTTGCCATCGATGCGCTTGCCGGCGAGCTTGGCCTGCGCAGCCTTCATCACCACGCCCATCTGCTTGGCCGAGGTGACGCCGGTCTCGGTCAGGGCGGCAGCGATGGCGGCATCGATCTCCTCGGGCGTTGGCGCGGCGGGCATGTAGGATTCGATCAACTTCAACTCGGCGTCTTCCCGGTCGGCCAGTTCCGGCCGGTTGCCCTTGCGAAACATCTCCGAGGCTTCCTTGCGCTGCTTGATGAGGGTGTTGAGGATTTGAAGCTCGGTGTTCTCGTCGAGGGGCTTCATCGTATCCACCTCGTGCTTCTTGAGCGCAGTCTTGATCATGCGAAGCGCGTCAAGGCGAGCTTCCTCCCGTCCCTTCATGGCGGCGACGATGTCTTTTTGGATCTGGTCGAGCAAGGGCATGTTGATTTCTAGTGTACAGTGACCGGTGGCAAGTGGCCAGAAACGAGGCTCGCCACAGGCCACTGGGCACGGACCCCTGCTATTCTGAAGTTTTCCATGAACCTGAAGAAAACGCGTCTCCTGACTCCCGGGCCGACGCCGATTTATCCGAAAGCTCTGCAGGCTATGCTGGGCGCGGACGTGCACCATCGCACGCAGGATTTCAAGAATGTTTTCCTGGCCGTGCTGGCGGATCTGAAGCTCGTCATGGGCACCTCGAATGACGTTCTGGTGCTTGTGGCGTCAGGCACCGGCGCGATGGAAGCGTCGGTGACAAATTGTTTCTCTCCTGGCGATCGCGTGATCGTCTGCTCGGCCGGAAAATTCGGCGAGCGATGGGTCGAAATGACGCGCGCCTACGGGCTGGACGTAGTCGTCCTCGATGCGCCCTATGGCAGTGCGGTTTCGCCGGAGGCTTTGGAACGGGCGCTGGCGGAGAATCCGAACACGAAGGGCGTGTTTGTTCAGGCGTCGGAGACATCTACCGGCGCGGCGCACGACGTTCGCGCGATGGGTGAGGCGGTGAAGAAAACGCCGGCGACTTTTGTGGTTGACGCGATCACCGGACTAGGCACGATGCCGCTTGATATCGACGCGTGGGGGTTGGACATCGTCATCGGTGGATCGCAAAAGGCGTTCATGGTTCCGCCGGGACTGGCGTTCTTGTCGATCAGCCCGAAGGCCTGGGCTCAAATGGAAACGGCAAAACTGCCCAAGTATTACTTCAATCTGAAGCGCGAGAAAAAGTACGCGGCTAATGGCGAATCTGCGTGGACCGCGTCGACGGCGCTCATGCTGGCGCTGAACGAGGCGCTGCAATACATCAAGAGCATCGGCATGGCGAAGCTGGTGGACAATGCGCAGCAGCTGGCGCGGGCCACTCGCGAGGCCTGTCAAGCTCTCGGCCTGGAACTGTTCGCTCCGGCGAATCCTAGCGCGTCGGTGACGGCGGTGATGGCTCCCCACGGCCTCGATTCGGGCGTCATCGTGAAGGAATTCCGGGAGCGGTTCGGCTCGATCATCGCCAACGGGCAAGGGGAGATGAAAGGCAAGATCTTCCGGATCGCGCATCTGGGTTATTTCGACGCGGCCGATCTCTTCGCGGTGATCGCGGAGCTGGAGCTGATTTTGGTGGCCAACGGCATCGCGGTGACGCTGGGCTCCGGGGTGGCGGCGGTGCAGAAGGTGTATGCGGGAATTGCCATAACCAAGAAGGATCTGGTCAACGTCTAAGAGTCACATGAACATTCTGATTGCCGAATCGATGCCCGCGGCCGGTCTGGAATTGCTCACGCCCCAGCCCGGCTGGAACGTGATCGTCTCCAATCCGGAGGATTACCGCCATCATCTGGCGGAGGCGGACGCGCTCCTGGTTCGCAATATCGTGGTGGACAAGGCTCTGCTGGCCGCTGCGCCGCGGCTGAAGGTCATCGGCAAGGCGGGCGCGGGTGCGGAGAATATCGACGTGGAGGCGGCCACCGCGGCCGGCGTCCTTGTAATGAATACGCCGGGCGGTAACGCCGTTTCGGTAGCCGAACACACGCTGGGCCTGATGCTGGCGATGGCTCGCTCCATTCCGCAGGCAGCGATGTCCACCAAGAGCGGCCATTGGGGTCGCGTGCATTTCGTCGGCACGGAGCTGCGCGGCAAGACGCTGGGCATCGTCGGCCTGGGCAGCATCGGGCAGGAAGTCGTACGGCGCGCTCGGGCGTTCGAAATGAAAATTATCGCCAACGATCCCTACGTAAGCTCGCAGACGGCAGCCGACTTGGGCGTCTCCTTGAGGCCTTTGACAGAGTTGTTCGCGCACAGCGATTACATTACACTGCACGTGGCGCTGACGCTGGAAACGTTCGCGCTGCTGAACGCCGCGGCATTCGAAAAAATGAAGAAAGGCGTGCGGATCGTCAACTGCGCGCGCGGCGAACTGATCGACGGGCAGGCGCTTCGGGCAGCGATCGAATCGGGCAAGGTCGCCGGAGCCGCACTGGACGTCTTTCAGACCGAGCCGCCCGATTCGAGCGAGCCGTTGCTGAAGCTGGAACAGGTGATCGCCACTCCGCACATCGGCGGCGCCACCGAAGAAGCCCAGGAAACCGTAGGCGTCCGCATCGCCGAGCAGATGGTGCAGTATCTGCGTCAGGGCATCGCGCGAAACGCGCTCAACGTGCCGGCAATGACCACAGAACAATACCGGACCGTGGGTCCCTACGCCGCCCTCGCCGAACGGCTGGGCACATTCGCCGCATACGTGGCCTCGGGAAATCCCCGCATGGTACGGCTGATTTATCACGGCAACATCGCCGGGGATCATACCCATCTGATTCGCAACGCCGGCCTCGCGGGCGTGCTCAGCCGTTCGCTCCACCGCAAGGCAAACGTTGTCAATGCGCTGCAAATCGCGAGCGAGCGGGGGCTGGGCTATGCCGAACGACATGACAAACGTACCGGCCATGGCGATTCGGTCAAGCTGGAACTGGAGACCGACGCCGGCATCACCCAAGTGGAAGGTGCGCTGGTGCTGGATCGTCCGCACCTGCTTTCGGTGGACGGGATTCGCTGCGAAGCCCCACTGGATGGCTATCTCATCTATCTGCGCAATGCCGATGTTCCTGGCGTGATCGGCTATGTTGGTTCAGTGACAGGCCGGAACAATATCAACATCGCTAATTTTTCGCTTGGCCGTCAGCATACCCCCACAGCGGGCGGAGAAACGCTGGAGGCGATCGCCGTCGTGAAGACCGATGAGCCGGTGAGCGAGGCGATCCTTCAGCAACTTCTCGAAAACAAAGCCATCTCCGTGGCGCGCGCGGTAGAGTTTCGCGACTGATCACGCCGGGCTCAAATGTCCGGATTGACCGATTCCGGGATTCGCTGTACACTCTAGAGAACGAAAGCGGGCCTCCGTGCGGCGGTTGTTGTTGGGGAAAGGATCCGCGCGGAGGCCTCACTCGCTTTGGTTATTAGGACGGACGTAGCGCGGTTTGGTTTTGTTCCTTGAGATTTATTTCAGCCCTGCCTGGGTCAGAAATTCCGCTGCTACGTCCGCCGGTTTCCTGTGATCGATATCCACCTGCACCGCCAGTGCGCTCAGCGATTCATTGGTGAATTTTGCGGACAGTTCCGCCAGCGCGGGCCGGATTCTTGCGTCGCCCAGGATCAGGTCTGTGCGCACCATCAAACAGGTTTGATACGAAGCAAAAACCTTCTTGTCATCGCGAAGGACCTTCCAATCGCTATGCCGTGAGGGGGGGCCGTCGGTAGCGCTTCCGGCCACCATCGTTAATTCGCCCGATTCCAGCGCGGCGTACAGAGTCGCCGCGTCGGACACTCGCTGGACGGCGCCCATCGGCAGGCGATACTGGTTCAGTGCTGCCAGGCCGTCGAGGCGTTCATTAAAATCACGAGTCACGCCAAGCTTCCAACCAGGCTTGGCGTCCTGCGCCTCGCTCAGCGTCTCGAAGGTTTGGTCCTTTTTCACGATGATCCGCCACACGTCGTCGACGCCGAGAGGATCCAGCACTTCGATCTGCGCGACGCGGCGCATCTCGTTGCGCCCCCTTTCGAGCGAACTGGCCGGGTCCGGGTTCGGCGGCTCCTTTAAGATGACGGCCTGAATCGTAGCCGTCTCTTCCGGATAGATGCCGACTTCACCATTCGTTAAGGATTGGTACGCCAGCGCCGTTCCGCCAAGGCTCAGGTTCCGGCCAACCTTTCGCCCAAGCCGGTGCTCCAGATGCTGCGCGACGATCTCTCCCAATAAACTTTGTGCCGTGTTCGACTTTGCGCCGACCACCACCGGCTTTTTCGACCCACCGCACCCGGCGAGCAACGCCAGCATTCCGAGAGCGACACTCGGGAAACGCCATCGTAGGGAATACTTCCTCATCTTCACGCGATTTAGCATAGCGCGATCCTTTGCTATGCTGTAGGACTAAGCGTTCGCGATGTCCTTTCAGATTCAACCACTCAAAGAATTCCTCGTCCGCCCCGCCCTTCCGGCTTCCCTGCAGCGCATGCCCGAGCTGGCGTTGAACCTCCATTGGAGTTGGAACCACGCGCTCCGTTCTCTGTTTCGCCGCCTGGATCCTGTTGTCTGGAAAGCATCGAATCATAATCCGATCGTGATGTTGGGCCGAGTGTCCCAGGCGACGCTGGAACGAGCCGCCGCCGATCCGCGCTACCTGGCCCTGTACCGCCGCGCTTGTGAAACGCACGACCTTTATCTTTCCGCCACCTCGACTCGCCCTTCCAACATGATGGTGGCCTATTTTTCCATGGAGTACGGGCTGCTCGACTGCATGCCGATTTATTCGGGCGGTCTGGGAGTCCTCTCGGGGGACCATTTAAAGGCGTCGAGCGACGCCAATCTGCCGCTCACCGGTGTCGGACTTCTCTATCAGAACGGGTATTTCAGCCAATCGATCGGCCCGGACGGTTGGCAGAAGGAGCGCACGCCGGTCAACGACTTTTATTCGCTGCCGGTGACTCCAGTTCAGCGTCCCGACGGCAGCGAAATGCTGGTTTCGGTGATGCTGTCCGGCTCCCAGGTGTTCCTGAAGGTCTGGCGGATCGACGTCGGGCGCGTGAAGCTGTATCTGCTGGACAGCAATATCCCGCAAAATCCCAACCCGGTGCATCGCGTGATCACCGCGCAGCTCTACGGAGGCGATTCCCATAACAGAATGCGCCAGGAGATTGCGCTCGGCATCGGCGGTTTGCGCGCCCTGGAAGAGCTCGGCATTCATCCGACCGTGTACCACATGAACGAAGGCCACTCGACTTTCCTGGCTGTTGAGCGAATCCGCCGCCTGATGGTGGACCAAAAGATGACGTTCGATGAGGCGCTGGATGCATCGCGCACGAACAACGTCTTCACCACGCACACCTCGGTACCCGCCGGAATCGACTTGTTCGACGCCGGCATCATGTACGAATATTTTCAGGAATACTGCCGCGATTCGGGGATCTCCTTCGATCAGCTTCTTTCGCTGGGACGCAGCAACCTGGAGGACGCGCAGGAATCGTTCTCCATGGCGATCGCCGCATTCAAGACCTCGGCCTACCGTAATGCCGTCAGCCGCCTGCACCGCCATGTTTCGCAGGAGATGTGGCAGGGGCTGTGGCCGAAACTTCCGGTGTGGGAGGTTCCGATCACATCCGTCACCAACGGCGTGCATCTGCCGAGCTGGATCAACGGCGACCTGGCGTCCCTTTACGATCAGGCCCTGGAGCCGGACTGGCGTGAGGGTCATACGACGGTATGGGACCAGATCGACGATATTCCTGTCGCCGATCTTTGGGAGGCGCATCGCCGCCGCAAACGCCGCCTGATCTCCTTCGTCCGCGAGCGCGGCGCCGCCACCGCAGCCGAACGTCATGCGCCGGCCCCTGAAATCAAGCATCTGCAGGAAGTTCTGGACCCCGATGCGCTGACCATCGGCTTTGCAAGGCGCTTCGCCACCTATAAGCGCGCCACGCTGCTGTTCCGCGACATGGTTCGCCTGAAGCGGATTCTAACCAACCCGCGCATGCCGGTTCAGATCATCATTGCGGGGAAGGCGCATCCGCTGGACGTTCCAGGCAAGACGTTGATTCGCGAAATTGTGCAATACTCTCGCGATCCTGAGCTATCCAACCACGTGGTGTTCGTCGAAGATTACAGCCTGCAGGTCGCTCGCGAAATGGTTCAGGGCGTCGATATCTGGCTCAACAACCCGCGCCGCGGCGAAGAGGCCTGCGGCACCAGCGGCATGAAGGCCGGCATCAACGGTAATCTCAACCTGAGCATTCTGGACGGCTGGTTCGACGAGGCGGCGGAATCCACGGGGGGCTGGGCCATCGGCGACCGCGATCCGTACTCGGCGGATCGCGACGACGCGCACGCCGCCGCCATTTACTCGGCGCTGGAAAACGAAATCGTGCCCATGTACTATGAGGGCCGGGAGCAGGGCATCCCGATGGAATGGATGCATCGCGTGAAGCAATCCCTGAAGTCGGTCAGCTCGCACTTCAACTGCCAGCGCATGGTGCTGGAATACGCTTCGCAGCTGTACGAGCCCGCGCATCAGGGCTACGAGCGCGTCGCCCGCGCCGGCTTCACGTTTCCGCGCGATCACGTCCGCTGGTATGGTGGAGTTACGGAGCGATGGCCGGCGGTGAAGTTCATCGATCACGGCATCGGCGGTGATGCCGTCTCCGCCGGGTCGAGCGTACCGTTGCGCGCCCGGCTGGATCTGGCCGGATTGACGCCGCAGGACGTCCGCGTGGAAGCGGTGGTTGGCCGCATCGGCCCTCAGGGCGAACTGGAGGACACGCAGGTGCTCACGCTGTCGCCAATGGGGACGCAACAGGAATCGGTGTTTCTTTTTGGGCGCGATTTCGCCCCGTTCACCACTGGCCGGTTGGGCTATGCACTGCGCGTCAGCCCGAACCATTGTGACGATCCGTTGAACCGGCCGTGCAATGCACTGCTCAAATGGGCAGGCGAAAGCTAAAGTTTTGCGCCCAGAACGCCGATTGCACGATTGAAATAAAGATTTTGCTGGATTCTTGGCAAAATCCGTGGTACATAGTGGTTTAGGCATTTGAGCGGGTTCCCGACTACCGCGTTTCCAGCCGGGTGGACCTGGCTGTCTCCCAAACGATTTAGAAATCATCGCGAAACATCTATTTCCAATCTTGTTGTACACCTAACAAAGGAGTGAGCCAACCCACCTTAATTCGTTAAGGGCATAGTACTATATGGAAGGCGAACGTAAGTACCGTCAGAACGGTTACCAGGACTCCGGTAGCCGCGATTCCAGAGAAAGACGCGACGACAAGCCTCGGCCCCAGGGTCCACGCCTACCGCTTGACGTCACCGGTCCGCGCCTGCCTCGGCTGGTGCAGGCCGTCACGGCCGCGCGCTGCTTCAACTGCTCCACCACGCTCCCTCCGGACACCGATTTCAAGGGTACCTGTCCGAAGTGCGGCGCGGCTCTGCACTGCTGCAAGCAGTGCTCGTATTTTGAGCCGTCCACGCGATTCCAATGCCTGAAGCCGATTACGGCAAGGATCGCGATGAAGGATCAGGCCAATGAGTGCGCGCTCTTCAAACCGCGATTCACCGTCGCGCGCGATGCGGCGCATCCTCCGGCCCCAACCGGTTATGGGCAGACGGCCGGCGGCGCTCCTCTGCCGAATATCGCCGCACCGCGCAATCCGAGCGATGCGCGCGCGGCCTTCGACAGCCTGTTTAAGAAGATCGAATAAGCCGCAGGCAGCCGTACAGGACGCTATCGTCGCCGAGTTTCGCAGGAACCACGTCGAGCCGCGCCCGCGACCACGACGTCACTTGCCTTCGCAGTTCCGCGCGCAATGGAACAAACAGCGCGTCCCCGGCTTTGGCAATCCCCCCGCCGATGACAATGCGCGCCGGATTCAGCAGCATCACCGAGGCCTTGATTCCCTGCGCCAGATCCACCACGTAGCGCTCCACAAACGCCGGGTCCTGCATCAATTCCTTCGCCGTTTTGCCGTAATCCCGCTCCAGCCATAATCCGCAGCACATGCGTTCGAAGCATCCGCGCCACCCGCAGAGGCATTCGGGCCCATCCGGCTTCAGCGTGATGTGGCCCAACTCGCCGGCGTAAGAATCCGCACCGCGGTAGACAGTGGAATCCTCGAGCACGATACCGCCCCCGATGCCCGTCGAAAGCGTCATGTAGAACATCGGGCGCGCTTCGCGGCCCGCGCCGTAGATGGCTTCGCCCAGCGCGCCGACGTTGGCGTCATTATCCATGACCGTGGGCACGTTGAACATCTTTTCGATGTGCTCCACCAGTGGGAGATTTCCCCATCCAGCGACGTGGGTCGACAGAGCCACGGTCTGCGCACGGAAGTCGACGGGCCCGCCGAAGCCGATGCCGCAGCGCTCGAATCGCCAGCCACGGGCGATGCTTTCGATCTGGGCGAGCATCCACTCCGGCCCGCCGTCTCGATCAGTCGATCGCGTTTCGCGTTGGACCATCTTCTCGCCTTCAAAGAGGGCAACGGAAAACTTGGTGCCGCCAATGTCGATCGCCAGAGTGTTCATTTGGCCGCCAGCACTTCTTCGGGCGACGCCGTGCCAGTACCTTTCTTCATGATGGTGATGGAGGCCACCAGGTTGCCGAAGCGCGCTGCCTCGAGGCCCGAACCGGTGACCGCCAGCGTCATCGCCGCGCCCGCCGAAAAGCTGTCGCCCGCTCCACAGATGTCGACGGGCTTTTCTATCCTTCGTCCCTCGGCCATGACCTGCCCGTGCTCGTCGATGACCAGCGCGCCGTCGCCGCCCTGCGTGACGATCAGCAGCCTGGCATCCGTGTGCGCGCGGAGAGCGGCAAAATCGACCCCGCCCAAGGCCCTCCTCGACGCCTCCTCCGCCTCTTCGCGATTCGGCTTCAGGATCACGCCGCGGAAATGCTCGGCGCGCACCCGCGAATCCACCCAGACGATCTTGTTCCTCGCGATGGCCGTGAGGGCCTCGCGCATCCTTGCCGTGACGATCCCGCCGGCCTTTGTTTCGGCTTGATCGGAGATGATGATCACGTCGAATTGGCCGGCGGCGTCGTTCAATGCGTCGACCACACACGATTCGAGCGCGGGCGAAATTTCCCGGGTATTCACAAAGTCGACGCGCGGCAGATCCTCTTCGTCGGTAGCGCCGTTGATCAGCTTGGTATAGGTGAACGTCGGCACTTCGGCCGAGCGGATCAGCAAGCTGGCATCGATGCCTCGCGCCAGCAGCGCGCGGTCCAGTTCCCAGCCGAAGCCATCCTCGCCCACCACTCCCAGCACCGCCACGCGGCCCGCGCCCAATGCCGCCAGATTATTCGCGATGGTGCCAGCCGCGCCCGGCGTCGTTTCCGTGGAGATGACCCCCACGCGCGGCAGTCCCGTTTCACGGGACGCCAGAGCCTCACGAGGATCGTAGCGGCACCAGCGGTCCAGGCAAACGTCGCCGGCGACCAACACTCGCAGGCTGCGAAATGCCCGTAAGATCTCCGGCGTGGTCATCCCGGCTCCTGGCAGTGCCGCCACAACGCCGGCACCGTCGCCCGATGCTCGCCTCGGAAGTAGAAACTCTCGCCCCCATCCTTCACCGTTCGAACCAGGATCGTTTTGTGCGGGCGGAAATAGTAGCCGGGATCGGACTTCGGCAGTTCGCTGCGAAAATCACCGTGAATCGGCGCGAGGTCAAAAACCGCCGTGGTGAATTTCGTGATGGCCCGGCCTTCTTGCCGCGCGACGTTGCGCGCCATCGCCAGGGCCTTCAAATAAACCTCCGGCCCCATGATGGCTGAACCGAAGTTCAGCATCACGCCTCCTTCGAGTTTTTCCACTGCGCGGGCGAAAATCAGAAAGTCGCGATAGCTCGCCTCGCCGACCGCTGCGCCGTCGCAATTCGGATGCTCATGCAGAATGTCGTAGCCGATGCCGGCGTGCACGGTGACGGGTACGCCCAACCGGTAGGCGGCCGCGAACACGCTCCATTCGCGATAGGGATAATCGCTCTCCAGAATCCGGCGGCCCACGTTTTCTCCGAAGCCAAAGCCTTCGCGAGCCGCCTCGACGACCCAATCGTTCAACTCACCCGTTTCCTGCCACAATCCGAATTCTCCGGAGCGCACATAGCGGGCGACGCTTTCGGTCGTCGCGCCGATGCGGGCCAGTTCGTAATCGTGAATCGCCGCCGCGCCATTCACTGCGAGATGCGAGAGGTAGCCGCGCTCCATGAGGTCGATGAGGTGACGGTTCACGCCCGCGCGCAGCACATGGGCGCCCATGCAGACGAGGCGAGCCGCTCCGGACTCCTTCGCCCTGCGCAATCGGGAGGCAACTCCCGGCAGATCCGCGTGCTCGAACGGCGGCGTCGCGTCGTCGAGCTTCAGCCAGTGGCCGATTTCCAAATCGTTGACGCGCTCGCCGAGCGGCTTGATTTCCAGCCGGCGGCGATCGAACGTTTCATACTTCGACCGGTTCGGCAAACAGGGCCTCCACCAACTTTTCGTGGCAAAGATAATTGGGCACGATGTAATCCGCCCCGACGCCGATGAGCCGCTGGCGCTTCCATTCGTCCACCAACTGGCATTCCGGCTCGGTCGAGGCCACGCCGACGGCGACGCCGCCCACCAGCTTCACTTCCTCGATCTCGACGTATCCGTCGCCGAAGCCGATGATCTCCTCGCCACGCACATCGGTGCTTGCCAAAATTCTCTGCACCAGGATCTTCTTGGAAAAGCTCTTATAGTCGTCAAGAGCGCCATATACGCCGCCGTCGAAGTACTTTGCCACATCTATGAGCCGCGCTTCTTCCTTCATGTAGATTTCGTCGGTGCCGCTGGCCAGGTACATTTTCAGGCCGCGCTCCTTCAGCCTTTGGAGCAGAGCCCGCGCGCCCGGAACCATGTACTTTTCGGGCGAAGCGTTGCCGCTTTTCAGCTCTTCCACTCTGCCGCGGATGCGCTCCCAAAGCAGGTCGAGATACATCTTCTTGTACTCGAGCGGATCGCGCGGCTGGCCGCCGCGCCTTTCGATGTTTTCGGCCAAAGCGATCATCTGATAGATCGTCTCTTTGCCGGTGAGCCGCCACACGAAATCCTCGACCACGGTCTTCAATTCCGCTTCCGATTCTCCTGTCTTGAGACCGGCCAGAATTTCGACCATCATCGGCACCATTACATCCATCCATCCGGAGCGGATCAAGGACAGAGTGCCATCAAAATCGAAGAGCGCCACCTTGGCGTTGGCCGCCGACGCTCCTTCGCGAATCATTTCCATCTTCATAACCAATATTCCCATTTGCCTGCCGTGATGACATACGCGCTCAGGATAAAATTTGTCACAGCGTGAGCCAGAATCAGGTCGCCCAGGCTCTTGGTGCGGACCATCCACCAGTTGTAGACAATGCCCGCCAAAAGGCCCACGTCCCAATACGGACCATGCTCGGAGGCGAACAGCACCGCTACCAGCCAGAATGCCTGCGGCGCATATTTCCCCAGCGGCACTTTCTCGAAATCGTTGTCGATCAGCCAACGCATCAGCCATGCGCGCCAGAACAATTCCTCGACGATGGGCACGATGACGGTCGCGCGAAAGGTGCGCAACACCAGCACCGGCCAGCTCAATGTCGATTCAGCCGCCAGAGACGTCGCCACTTTCCCGGTCAGCGCGTTCTGAAACAGCCAGAAGTGCCGGTAGCCGTGAATCAGCAGATCCGGAGCGATCCAGATGATAAACACGGCCACGCCGATGGCCACCGTCGCCGCCACATGGCGCACGCGCAGGTCGATCACCGGGCGGGCGACGAACCACAGCACCGCCAGCATCACGCTGACGCGCACGATCTGATCGGCAAGATCCGGCAGCGGAAGAACCGAGTGCAGGGCCAGAAGACCCATGAACACCGCGAACGGCGTTACATATGGAAACCACGCAGCTTTTGTCAGTCGAGTCTCCGATTAGAGCTTCTGCAGCAATTCCCGGACCTTGGCTTCATCGCTCTTCGAAGGTCTTTCCGCCAAAGCCATCTCCAACTCTTTCTTCGCCAAGGGCTTATCGCCCTTTTGCAGCAGAGCCATTCCGTAGTGGTAATGGAAGGTTGGATTCGACGGAACCTGCGCCGTCAGATCCTTGAAGACGCGCACGGCGTCCTCGCTCAGGTTCTTCTTGATGTAGATCCAGCCGAGGGTATCGGAAACCTCCGGGGCGTTGGGCATCTGCTGGCGCGCTCTTTGCGACATCGACAGCGCCTGATCCAGGTCCACGCCTTCTTCCGCCTTGATAAACGCCAGATTATTTAGGGCCACGCCATTGTCCGGCTTGATCTTCAGGATCTGCTCATAGATCGGCTTGGCCTGGTCCCGCTTGCCCGTGGCGTCCAGAATCAACCCCATCTGCGTGAGGCACATTGTGTCCGCCGGAGCCGCCTGGCTGCACCGGCGGAACGTGTCGACGGCAGAATTCAGATCGCCCTTGCGGCGCTGTGCCTCCGCCAGCTGGAACAGAAGATCGGCCGACCGCGGTTCCTGCTGAATCAGGAACTGATAAATGCCGATCGCTTCGTCGTAACGTTGTGAACGCACGTAATACTTCGCCAGCACCAGCTTAAGGTCGCGCCGCTGCGGCTCTTTTTCAACGGCCTTCTGGGTTTCCCTGATGGCGTCCTCCATGCGGCCCTGCGCTGCCATCGTTTCCGTGACGCCTGCCAGCCCACGCCAGTCGTTCGGATTCGACTTATACATCTCGCCGAAAATCTGCCCGGCTTTCTTGTAGTCCTTGTCTTGAAAGGCCAGGAACCCGACTTGATATTTTGCATCGGGATTCTGGGGATACGCCTTGCCAATCAAATCCAGTTCCTGCCGGGCCTTATCCTTGTCGCCGATTCCCAGGAGGGCGTTCGACCTGGTGAGATGCGCCTGCAGATTACTCTTGTCCACCGCAATCGCGCCCTCGGCTTCCTTTAGAGCTCTCGCCGGCTGACCCTCGGCCATGTAGATCTTCGCCAGAAGGATCCGCGCCAGAACGAAATCGCTGCGCAGCTTTATGGCCTCTTCCAGTTGCAGCCGCGCCGGCTCGATTTCGCCCTTGGCCACCATCGCGCGCGCCAGATTGAATCGGTACATGTGATTATCAGGCGACTTGGTCACCAGCGCCTGCAAATCATTGGCTGCGGCGTTAATCTGGTCGCGATTCCCCGTCGCCAACATCAGCGCGGCTCGCATGCCGATCGCTTCGTTGTCCTTTGGATTATCCTGTAGAATCGCAGCCAGCATCTCGTTGGCTTGCGGGCCCCTTCCGGTGGTCGCGTACAACTCCACCAGACGCTTCTGGTAGAGAGCCTTATCTTTCGGAAACGCCTTGATGGCTGCTTCGTATTGCATACGCGCGCTCTCGGGGTCCTTCAGCCGGAACAAGTAAAAATCGCCCGCCGCGAGGCGTCCGTCGGGGATTTTTTTCTCATCGTTCAGCTGCTGCATCACGGCGTCCATCTCCGCTTTCTTACCCGTAAGGAAGTAGTACTGCGCCAGTTGGAGGATGGATCGCGCCTGCGCTGGATTGCTAGCCACTTTCCGTTTCAGCAGTTCCTCAGCCGATGCAAAATCCTTGCGGCGCAGGTACTGCACGTACAGTGAATCATACATCGGGGCGTAGGCCTTCTCACTATCAATCAATGCACGGGCCAGCTTTTCCGCCTCCGGAAACCGGTCGTCCAGAATCAGCGCCTGGAAGTATACCATCACGACGTCCCGTTGGTTCGGTTTGATACGGTTCGCCTTGTCGAACTCCGCAATCGCCCCCTTGGGATCCCTTTCGAACAAAGCCAGTTGCCCCCTTAACCGGTGGCCGTCGAACGAATCCGGGTTCTGCTTCAGCAACTTATCCGAAAGGTCTCTTACCTCGTCCAGATACTGTTTTTGGTGCGTCCCCTCCTGCATAGAGGCGAGCACGCACAGGTCCGCCAGCTTCGCGATGGCGTCGGTATTGGTGGGCTGCAACTCCACGGCGCGCCGCAGCCAGCGCACCGCATCGCCATAGCTTTGGAGCTTCAGCTCGGTAAGGCCCAGCCGGTAATACGCCTCGCCGAAGCGCATATCCTTCTGGAGCGCGCGCTTGTACATGATCGCCGCTTCCTTGTATTTCTGGCGGGAGAAAAACTTGTTGGCCTGCTCCAGTTGCCGCTGCGCCTGCACCTTGGGATCGCGGTTGCAGGAAGCCAACAATAACAGCAATAGAGGCAGAAATTTCAGGAGCTTACAGCGTTGCATCAACTATTACTTCAGCACACTCCCCCGTGGCATGCAATGACGGGAAGCCGGCTATTTCCGGTACAGAATCTCGGCCACGTTGCGCACGTATTGCTCATCGGAGAGTTGTTCAGAAACTTCTAGGGGATAGTCCACCAGTTCTCGAAAATAACCCGCCATATCGCCGAACAGCTTCAAGCGCGCGCGGGGTTCGATCTCGTCGCGCCGCAGCAGCGCCTCCAGTGCGAATGCACCGACTTCTGGCCGGACCCTTTGCCGCAGGCGCGCGGCCAGATGGCGAATCTCCGCCAGCGAGTTGAATTTTCCGCCCAGCAGTTGATCTAGATCGGGACGCACCAGCTTCGGCGCGCGAATCACTACCGTCCCCGCCGCCACATCGCCGAGCCTCTGCCGCTTGCCGCTTGCCAGGCACGAGATCCCGCCGACGAGATAAAACGCCGGCAACGCGTCGATGAACCGCATCAGATTGCGGACGATTACCTGGCTCGGCTCCAGTTTCAGGCCTCCGGCGTCCACCACCCGCAATCGAAGCAGCCTCTTGCCCACCGTCTGCCCTCGCCACAGCCACTCGGCCAAGGCCATGTAGGTCAGCGAGATGACGAAATAGGCCACGATGCGGACGGCGTCCGAAATATCCTTGCCAAGAAATCCCAGTGGTGCCAAGAGCTGCTCGGCGATTTTGGCGATCGCCATCACAACCGCCATGTCGACGATCAGTGCGAGCATCCTGCTCACTGGTCCAGCCAGGGGCAGGCCAAATTCGATACCTTCCGGCGTGCGGATGGCGAGAGTTTGGCCCATCATCCCGTCTTCCTGCCGGCAAACACCAGATACGACGTCAACAGCGCGGCTTCCACCAGCCCGAAAGCGATCTTCGTGCCATAAGAGATCACCGGTTCGTGATACTGCGATAGGAAGGACTCGATCATCCCCGCCCACACCAGCATCAGCGCCGCGCCCGCGGCCATCGTGACCACGTCGCGCGAGACGCGCCGCAGCCGCTCGGCGCGCGACAGACGGCTGCCCCAACCGATCAGCGCGTAGGCGATGACCAGACCGGCCTGCCCACCCACCAGAATCGCTGGAATCTCGATAACGCCGTGCGGCAGCAGCCACCCCATCAGGAACACGCCCTCGCCGCCATGAATGTAATCGAACGCAACCGCACCCAGAATCACGCCGTTGTAGAACAGCAGCACGATCGTACCGAAGCCGAACGTCATGCCCATGGCAAGTGTCGTCAGCGCGACCTGCGTGTTGTGGGTCATTAACTGCGCCGAAAAGCGGCTCTTGACGCCGGCCATGTGCTTGCCCGCGTCGGCGCGTTCCTTCGCCACGCGCTCGGCCGGAGTGGTTTGCAGCCCCTCGAACGGCATGATGACGCTCTTGGCTTCGGGATCGATACGCAGCGCCAGTGCGCCGAACGTTACCCCCACGATGGTCAGCGCCGCAGCCAATTGAAACGCCCGTATATGCTTCCGAAATGTGCGCGGATACTCTTCGGTGACCCATTTCCAGGGCCGGAAACGCTTTCGCTCGCGAGCTTCGTGAATCTCGGCATAGGCTCGGCTCACGAGCCATTCGAGATAGCGCTTGAGTTCGCCCTCGGGAGCGCGCGCCAGGTCGGCCGAAGCGCGTTGATAGAGCACGTGCAGATTCTCGACCTCGGCCAGCGTCAACCGGGCCTGGGGATTTACCTCCAGCCAGGCCAGTGATTTCTCGAGAGCCGTCCAATGCGGCCGCTCGGCGTCGACGAATCGGGACAGATCGAGAATCATAACAGTTGCCTTTGCTTCACGTTGTCGTAAATCCCGATCAGTGCGCTCGAGTAATTCTCGGGGTCGATGACCGATAGCCTTACTCCGCGCCTTGCCAGGGACGCTTCCAGTTCCTTCAGCCGCCTCCACGCGATGTGGCCGGCCAGATCTTTGTAGATGTCCTCGACCGTTTCCACGTCGTTCTCGAACAGCTTTCGCGCCGACGCCGGACGGAGCATTCCGGCGAGCACCAGATGCCTCCGCGCCAATAATTGTGTGGCGCGGGCGAAGTTTTCGGCCAGCACGGGATCGTCGAGCGACGTTAGAAACAGCACCATCGCGCGACGCCGCAGCCGCAGGCGCAGGAACGTGGCGATCTCGTCGAAATCCGGTGATACAGGCTTGGGATGTAGCTGGTAAATCGCGTCGCGGCAGGCGGCGTAATGCGCTTTGCCGTTCCGCGCCCTTACAAACGCGTTCACCTGATCGGAGAACGCAGCCAGCCCGAACAAATCGCCTCGTTTCTCCGCGGCCGAGCCGACAATGAGGCCCGCCGAAATCGCACGTTCCAGCACGGTTTCCTCGCCCACCGGCCTTGCCGACAGGCGCGACGCGTCGATGATTACGTACAGTTCCTGCGTACGCTCGACCTGGAATACCTTCGTGATGGGTTTGCCGTGCCGCGCGGTAGCTCTCCAGTGAATTTCGTCCAGTGCGTCGCCCGGCAGATACTCGCGCAGCTTTTCAAACTCCCGCCCGCGGCCGACCTGCCTCTGCGAATGCGCGCCGCTCACGCCCTGCCGCAGAGCCTTCAAATCGTCCTTGCGGCGCAGATTCGGGTAGGCGCGAATCTCCATCGCGACGGCGTCCTTGCGCCGCGCCCGCCATAGGCCCCAGGGAGATGCGGCTTCCAGATACACCATGTCCACGCGATACAATCCCCTTCGCCGGGCTGTCCATTTCCAAACGAACTCCGAGGCCTTCGTCCGTTCGGGCAGATCGACGTCCTGCTCTTCGAACTCCGCCTCGATCCCGTTTGGAACGGCGATTCCCAAACGAATCCGGCCCGAACGCGCGTGATGAATCCGTACGCGAATTTCGCTCTCGCGATCCCTGAAGAGGCGCACCAGCGCAGGCAGTTCCACGCGAATGCCGTCGAGCGAGCGGGATCTTAGAAATGCGTCCGCGAGCGCCGCGATTGCAAGAGCGAGCAGGCATACTGCGGCTGCGATCCGCGCCGCCGGAGACAAGGCGGCCAACGCCGCCGCCGGAAACCCCGCGATGACGACGAGCCAGATGAGTCTCGACGAAGGAATCATACCTGTCGCGAAGAATGGGGAAGGATTACTCTCTCCCCGCGCTTAGAACCTCTTCCCCGGGTCCGCCCGTGGCCTTGTAGAGAGCGGTCTGTCCCCATTTTTCGCACCACCCTCACAATGGCACCGCCACGCTTTCCAGAATCTTGCCCACCGCCTCGGCCGGCGTCATGCCTTCGATCTCAAATTCGGGCCTCAAAATGAGCCGGTGATCGAGCACCGGGATCGCCATGGCCTTCACATCATCGGGCGTCACGAAATCGCGCCCGGCGATGGCCGCGTGCGCGCGGCTCGCAGCGACCAGTCCTTGCGTCGCACGAGGACCGGCGCCCACCAGAACACTTTCATAGGTGCGCGTTTTTCGCACCAAATCGACGATATAGGCGACCAGTTCGTCTCGCATCGAAACATCCATCAAAGCGTTTCGGGCCGCGTCCAGTTCGCCGGCCTTGAGCACCGCCTGCACATCACCGCGATCCAGGCACGTTTCCGGCGCATCGACGCCGAGCATCCGTTTCGCCAGCTCCATTTCGTCGGCGCGCGCCGGCGCAGCCATCGGCATTTTAAGCAGGAACCGGTCCTTTTGCGCCTCCGGCAGCGGATACGTACCCTCGTATTCGATAGGGTTTTGCGTAGCGAACACGGTGAAGTCGGGCGACAAGTGATGCGTCTCGCGATCGATGGTCACGGCGCGCTCCTGCATCGCCTGCAGCAGCGCGGATTGGGTTTTGGCCGGGGCTCGATTGATCTCGTCGGCCAGCAGAAATGACGTGAACACCGGGCCGCGCACCAGGTGAAATTCGTTACGCTCGAAATGGAAGACGCTGGTGCCGGTGATGTCCGCGGGCATGAGGTCGGGCGTGAACTGAATGCGCTCGAACTCGCATCCCAGCACGTGCGCCAGCGTCCGTGCAAGCAGCGTTTTCGCCACCCCGGGCACTCCCTCGATCAACGCATGCTGGCGGGTCAGGATCACCGTGAGCGCCGCGTCGATGGCGGCATCCTGGCCGAGAATCACCTTGGAGATCTCCGTGCGCGCGCGTTCAAGCGTCCGGTGCAGCAGTTCAAGTCGTTCGGTCATCGTTTCTCCATCAGCGCTTTATACGCCGCCACGGCGGTTTTCTGATTAAATAGGGATTCATCGGGTGGCGCGGCGTGCGGCGACGTTTTGCGCCATTCGTCGTAGCAGACACGCACCAGATCTTTTTCGGCGATGCCGCGCCGCAGCAGCGCCTTCATTCCCTCCAGCGAATCGCGTCCAGCGACGGCTTGGCCCTCGTCCGGCGCGCGCGAGGGAAGCAGACTCGACGCGCTGCGCCACAGGAACAGAATCGCCGCCAGCGCCAGCACACCCACTGCGCCTTCCAGATGGTATTTGCGCAGGAGCCTGGCGATGCTTCCTGTCTCGGCGACGCCGAAATGATTTTCGTCGAAGAGGATCCGGTTGGCGCTGCCGGCGAGCTTGACGATCAGCGCCGGCTCGCGCGCCTCGCGTAGACCTTCATTACTGAGCGGATAGCTATCGGCGATCAGTGCCACCGAGCCAGCGCCCAGAGGCCTTTCGAGCGCGTTGGACGCCGCGTCCAACGTGTTCCATTCCGCGCCGCCCTTCATCCGGAGACCTGTTTCATGAGGAATCTCTCCCACTTCGGCGCGGACTCTGGCGTAGGCGAAGTGGATGTGCCAGCGCCGCTCCACCGGTGTCTCACCCGTGTCGGCCAAACGCCGGTCCGCGGGTAGGAACGCGAAGACCAACCGGGCGCCGTTCCTGGTCAGCTTCTCGTATTCCTCCAGCGTCTTGCTGTCGACGTGCGACCACGCCACCGGATCGACGCCGAGCACGAATATCGTGGTTCCCTTCCCGGGGTCATCTTGCGCACGATTCTTGTATAACCTCTCAACGCTCGTCAGCCGAGCGAGGCTTTCATACAGCGCCATCGCGCCCATGGGGTCCGCGCGCAACGTGGAGTATTCGGGATACACCGCGCCGGTCTCGAGCGGAGAGACCACCACTTGCTCCAATCCCCAGGCCAGCGCGACGAGCAACACGGCTATGGCGAGCTTATTTCGCATGCGCCCTCATTTGATTGAAGCCCGAGGCCAGCGCGTCGGCCATCGCGCGATCCACCGGATGCCGGCCGTACCAGCCTTCCTCGAAGATTGCCACGCCCTGCGAAAAGTCCCGCGGCAAATCGGGCGTCGCGCGGGCGCGGCGAGCCAGTTCGCGGCGATAATCGAGGCCGGTCTTCCAGCGCCGCAGCGAGATCAGATCGCGAGCGCTCAGATAATTCAGTGCAGCCAAATACAGGGCACGAAGAGCCAGCCGAAAATCGCCATTTGCGGTGAACTCGTCGGCCATGGCGAGCCACTCGCTTTCGGGCAGACGATCGGCGGTGAGCGATTCGTCGGCCAGGTTCACGGCTGGCGCGGCAGAGGCCACGGCCCGCGCGCTGACAACAGCTCCCCGTTTGCGCCGCATCAGGAACAGGACGATGCCCGCGACAATCAGCGCGACGATGACGGACATCAACGCCAGCATCGCCTTGCGATTCACCGTGGCGGTTTTGTCCGCTCCGCCTGTGTCCTTTTGCGGTTGGAACCACTCGCGGATTCGGTCCCAGATCCAGTCCCAAGCCTGCTGGATGAAGCGCGCGGCGGCGCGATACCAGCTCACCCACTTGCCCTGCGGCTCGGGTGCCGTGCGGGGCGCGCGCCACGTGAACTCGCGCTGGTGAATCACCTGATCGATGGCTTGGTCGAGTTTCTTTTCATCGATGCTCTGGGCGTGCGCCCCGGTCACCGCGACCACGAGCAGCGCGACCAATGCCGTGGCGCGCTTCAGGGCCGCGCGCAGATCGGCTCCGCTGGCCACCGACTCGCCGTAAAAGCAGCGCAGCACGTAAACGGCATCGAGCAACGGATCCACGGCCAGCCAGGTGATCGCGCCGGCGACGCTCAACGTCGTGAGGTTCAGGATCCCCATGCCGAGACGCACCAGGTCCCCTTCAATTCCGAGCAGGGAACGCCCCAACTGCGGCAGGAAGACAATTACCATCAGAACGTTCAAAAACAGCAGCACTGAGCCAACCAGCACGATGGCGAGCACAGTCCAATTTTGCCCGGTCGCATACATGGACTGGCGGCGGGCGGCGGAGACCGCGTCGTGCCGCCCCAGCGCCTCATACAACGCGACGTTGCGGAAAAAGGCCACCGTCCACGACAACGGGATCGGAAACAGCAGACCTACCGGCTGCAGCGCCGCCTGCATCAGGATGGCCTGCCAGCGGCCGGGCGGGGGCGCCTCCGATGGCGAAACGATGCCGTACAGCTTCGCCATGAACAGCGCTTGCCAGATATTTTTCCAAACATACAGCAACGCGACGGCGAGCGAAGCCCAGGGCAGATGTTCGGACGCGAATGGGCTCCGGTTCATGTCTGCCAGGAAGAACAGAAACGCAAGCAGGAACGGCGCGGCTCCCAAGAGGTACGTCGCCACGGCGCCAGCGGGGGCCGAACGCAGGAGCGAGACGGCTTCCTCCAAGAGATCGATGGCCGCGCGTTCGTGGGAGCGGGTCATAGGCCTTCAGTGTGGAACTCCGAGGGAATACGCGCCAGCATGGATCCCAGATAATAAAACGCTACCCACGCCAGAAGAATTCCCAGGATCGCGCCCATCGTCCAGCGGATCTTCTTCGATCGCTCGGCGCCCGCTTCACTTCGTGCCAGCAGGGCGACGCACGCCACGCACATCATGAGGCCATCGTGCTCGGTCACGCACTCCCGGCAGAAGAAGCGCCTGCACGAAGGGCATTGCACCGCTGCCTCGCGCCCGGCGTGATTCGAACAACGTTGGTCGAGAAGACTTACCGCGGCCATTTGCTCCGCCGCTCATAGAATGCCGCTCCGAGCCCGATCACGCCGGCGATGGCGCGCCAAGCGACCGCGATCGCCTGGGCCCGGTTCGGGTTCGTAAAAATAGTGACGGGCGTAATCGAGTGATCGTTATTTCGCGCCTTTTCGAGCACCGTCATGTACCAGCCAACCAATTCCCGCGCCACCTCGTAGAACCCGTAGGCAATTCCCAGGATACCCAGCGCCATCACGGCGTAGACAATCACCCGCCCGTCGCGGCCCTTCCGTCGCAGGAAGGCCGTCGCGATCAACAGCAGTTCAGCGAACATCGTCGTCAGAAGGACTCCTGAGAGATCGGCCGCCTGCGGAAATCGCATGAGGGCCCAAATCATCAGGGCGTTGGCCAGAAAGAGTCCGAAGACGATCTCCGGCAGGTAGCCGGGCGAGGAAGGAGTCTCCGGCGGAGGCGCTTCCGGCGCGAAAGGCTCCAGAGGGAACGGTTCGAGAGTGGGCGGCAGGACTCCCTGCAACGCTTCAATTCTGGGGCGAATCTCGGCCAGGAACCTGCGCGCGATGCGCATGCGTGACACGGGCTCCAGCGGTTCCCGGCTGACGCGCGTATGCAGCACACAGCGGCAGCGCTGGCCTCTCGCGATATCGACGATCGCGATGAGCAGTGCCAAGGTCCCGCTGATCTCAATCACCCATTTTGCGAACCGGGAATCCACCGTAAACCAGAGCCCCATCCAGGCCAGAGCGGCCAGGATGATCACCGCTTGAGCGACCGCGCGGGGCGGCAGTTCCGTCACGACGATGGACTGGATATCGGAAAGCGCAAAGCGCTTGTACTGCTCGGTGAAGCGCGAGGACTGGAGCAGCATTACGTGATCCGGCGCAAGCCAGAGCTGCGAGAAGCCGAAGAGGCTCCGGTGGCGGCCGGTGAGTTTCGTGTAGATGGAGCGAGCCATGGTTCAGCGGCCGGCGCGGAGGCCGGTCATCGCCGCGGTCCCTTCAGGCTCACTTGCGTAATCATGTAGATGATGAAAATCCCAAAGCCGATTTCGGCGAGCGCAAACAGGGCCGCTAAAATGAAGCGGAATTTCGTGCGCGGCACCAGACTCAGCGGCGTGTTCCAGCGGCGGATCACCATCGTCAGGGCCCAGGGCGCGGCGACAAACGCGGGCCAGAACAACAGCACGGGAAGCGTCGCGAGCGCCAGGGCCATGGTGTCGTACATCGGCCGGCTCGTCTCCAGATCATCCGTCTTGTCGAAACAACGCGGGCAGATGTGGCGGCCGCCAACCTCGAGGTCGCAGAGGTTGCACAGGAACCGTCCGCAATCCTGGCAGATCTGCGCGGCGCGGCTCTGCGGATGATAGAAGCAACTGGCTTCGGATTCACCCTGCAGCGCCGCCGCGGATTCGCCGGATCGGTTGTGCAGGATGGCGGGAAACACCAGCGCGCGAATTTCAAGCCCGCAGCCAGGACAGCGCGAAGATTCCTCCCGGTTCCAGTTCTCGGCCGGAACCGGAATGGAGCAGACGGCGCAGGCGATGGCGTTCGCCGGCATTACTTCGAATAGATCACGCGCGTATCGCAGATGCGATCGTGAAGCGAGCGCTTTTCCTCGTCGAAGCCTGCCATGATGAATCCGATGTAGAAAATCATCGCGCTCAGGAACTTGGCGAAATAGCGTCCCAGGGCCTGGCCCACCGACAGGCGAGATCCGTCCACCCGGATGATTTGCAGGCCCAGAGCCAGTTTCCCGATGGTGCCTCCCTTCTGGGTGACAAAGTACACGTCGTAGGCAATTCCGATCACCAGATTGATGAACAGGCTGACGCCGACCATGCCCATCAGGGCCGGCAGCATCGCCAGGGCCGTGGACGGATCGCGGTTCTGGGCAATGGAAATCGCGGAAACGCCCATCAACATGCGGATCGGGAGGCCGATCAGGAATCCAACCACGCCGAGGATGATGGCATCGATGATGATGGCCACGAAACGGATCCAGAAGCCGGCGTAACGCCGCGCGCCGATCGCCTGGCCGCCCTCCCTCATGCGCTGCATGAAGAGCGGCTTGCACTGGGCGCAGACAGTGGCCGTGCCGATTGTGACCAACTCGCTGGCCGGAAATGGCCGCCCGCATTCCGAGCAGAAACGCGTTTCCCCCGCGATGGGAACGGCGGCAGGAATCGGTTGAGGCTTGGCGGGTCCGCGAGCCGCGGAGTGAGGCTGCCAGTTGGCCATGCCCTCGCGCCAAACCAGAGTGTCGTCTCGAATGGCTCCGGAGCGGAGCAATTCATCGAGCTGCGCATCCTCCACCGGCCCAACCTGCCGTCCGGCATCGGCGTAATACCATTTCATAGTTTTCGCTTCCTCCGCCGTTGCGTTCACCGACCGCGCGCGGCATGTGGATCAGTGTATCAATTGGGCCAACAGGTTGGAACGAGGTCGCGGCACAAAAAAAGAAGCTCCCGCATCTCGCAGCGCGGAGGATAGCTGCGATTGCGGGAGCGCTTACCCAAAAAGGAGACTTAAAGGAAAATTACGGCGCGGCCGTGACGTGAACGCGGCGGTTGCGCTGCCAGCAGTCCTCGGTCTTATCCGTACAGATCGGACGCTCCTTGCCGTAGCTGACCAGGCTCAACTGCGCGGCCGGAATGCCCATCTGAACCAGGAATTCCTGCGCGGCGCGAGCTCGACGATCGCCCAGCGCGAGGTTGTATTCTTCCGAGCCGCGCTCGTCGGCATTGCCTTCGATCAGCAGCTTCTGATTCGGATAGTTGGCCAGAATGTCGCGGATGACGCCGACGTCGGCTTTCAGAACCGTCGAGGCATCCTCACGGATGGTAGCTTTGTCGTAATCGAACAGGGCGTCGTTCAAGCGAGCCAGAATCTCATTCAAGCGCGCGCGTTCCTGCGGGGTCATCGTTGCGCCGGGAGTCGGGGCCGGAGCCTGACGGGCGGGAGGGGTAGACGCCACGGGCCGAGACGCAGGCTGCGCGGCCGGAGCCGGGGCCGGGGCCACCGGCGTGGTATCGGCAGGCTTCGCTGCGGCCACCTTTTTCTTTTCGCATGCCGCCGTCGACAACAGAACTGCCAGGCCCATCAGGGCTAAGGTTGCGTGTTTCATAAATCCTCTTGTGTGGACTGAATCTACTTACATTACACCTAATTGGGCAGGATGAGGGCAATCCCCTATAGAGGGTATTTTGTTCCGGCCCGGGTCCGATAGACTGAAAAGGTACGATGGAAAACGAGACAATCGCCGGCGGACGGCGTATGTTATTGATCGGCTTCGGCGGGCTGCTCCTGCTGATGATAGTGGCCGGCGCCGATGCCCTTCTTGTGCTGCGCCAGGTGCGCGCCAGCGACGCCAAGGTCCGCGACGTCTACGTCCGCCGCAGCCGGGCCCTGGACCAGGTGCGGGCCGGGATTTATCAATCCGCGATCGTGATGCGCGATTTTCTGCTGGCCACCGACCCGGACATCGCCGCCCAGCAAGTGACTCATTGGAACGACATCCGCGAACGCACCGACAACGCGCTGCAGGACGGCGCGGGAGTGCTTGATAAGGCTGAAGCGGTTCCTTACCGCAGCCTGCAAGCCGAGGTCAGTGTCTACTGGAAGCTGCTGGCGTTCATCACCCAAATGAAGGAACAGGACACGCGGAATCGCACCGCGGAGTATCTTTCCGGCGAGCTGGTGCGCCGCCGCACGGCCATGCTCGAACTGGTGGACCGCATCGACCAGATCAGCACCCGGCAGCTCCACGCCGGCGACGAAGCCCTGGACGAAGCCTTCAAGACCCTGCGGTTGCGGTTGATTCTGATGCTCGCGGCGACCCTCGGCGTGGGCCTTTTGCTCGCCGCGTTCACCATTAGGCGAACCCTGCACTTGGAAACCGAGCTGCAAAAGCGCTACGAAGAGGGCGTCCGGGCGCGGAGCGAATTGCAGGATCTCTCCGCGCGCCTAGTCTCGGCCCAGGAAGAGGAGCGGCGCAACATATCGCGCGAGCTGCACGACGAGGTAGGCCAATCGCTGTCGGCGCTTCTCATGGAAGCGGGCAACGCAGCGGCACGCGTGCCGGACGCGTCGGTAGACGTACGGCGTCACGTCGAATCGATCAAGAAGCTGGCCGAGGCGAGTGTCAACGTGATCCGCAACATGACGCTGCTGCTGCGGCCGTCGATGCTCGACGATTTCGGCCTGGTTCCGGCGCTCGAATGGCAGGCGCGCGAGGTATCCAAGCGCACAGGGCTTCGCGTGCACTTGGCCGCCGAGGAGTCTTCGGACGAACTGCCCGACCAGCTGCGCACATGCATTTATCGCGTGGTGCAGGAGGCTCTGCACAACTGCGCCCGTCACGCCGGGGCGAGGAACGTACGCGTGATTGTCAGGCAGGAGCCCAGGCGCATCGTGCTGAGCGTGGAAGACGACGGGCACGGCTTCGACCCGGGACGCGTCAGAGGCCTCGGCTTGGTAGGCATGGAGGAGCGGGTTACGCACCTGGGCGGGGCCTTTGAGGTGCAATCGCGACCCGGTTCGGGAACGAGGATCGCGGCGGAGCTGCCGCTGGCGGGATGATGCCCATCCGAATCCTCCTGGCCGACGATCATACGGTGATGCGCAGCGGGTTGCGGCTGCTGCTGGAGCGCCAGCCCAATCTGCAAGTGGTGGGCGAGGCCGCCGATGGCCGCCAGGCGGTGGAGCTGGCTGCCGCCGAAAAACCCGACGTTGTGGTGATGGACATCGCCATGCCTCATCTGAACGGCGTCGAGGCCGCGCGCCAGATCGTCAATCGCGCGCCCCAGACGGCGGTGGTGATCCTCAGCATGCATAGCGACGAAAGCTATGTCATCCGCTCGTTAAAAGCGGGTGCGCGGGCGTATTTGTTGAAAGATTCGGCCGAATCGGACCTGATCGACGCGATCCATGCCATCACCGAAGGTAAGTCGTTCTTCAGCCCTCTGGTACGGCGGATTTTGAAGGAAGATTACATGCACCAGCTCGCGGAAATGGGTGCAGAGGATTCTTACGAACTGCTGACCAATCGCGAGCGCGAGGTCCTGCAGTTGGTGGCCGAGGGCAAGAGCAACAAAGAGGTCGCGAATTTGTTGAATTTGAGCCTGTATACGGTGGAAACGCACCGCACGCACATCCTGCAGAAACTGAATTTGCACAGCGTGCCGGAGTTGATCCTCTACGCCGTCCGCAAGGGGATTATCAGCTAAGCCCAGACCGCTCCCGCAAACCGTGGCGCACGCGCGTCGCGTGCCGCGTCGAGACTCTCTTGACGCCTGCGGAACGACGGAGACCCATCGACGCGAACGTCGAGGCGCGTGCGCCACATCCGACTCCCGGCTACTGGCTTCTGTTCTTCGCCGAAGCCGCGTGCTTCACGAACAGGCCCACAGTCCCCGCCGCGGGCGGATTCATCTCAATCTTCGTCCCCGCCGGCAGCGACAACGGCGCAACATAGAAGTACGTCCGCTGGAACGCCGGGTTGTACTTGTAAAGCCAGATCAGCGGCTCCACGGAGGAATCAGGGCGAATCGCGACGATCTGTACCGACGCGCCCGGCTTCAGTGCTTTGGCCCGAATCGCGAGCACCTGAGACGACGCAAGCAATTTACTGCCATCGGCCAAAGCCACTTCGGAGGTTCCCTTCGGAGCAACCGGGTCCTGCCAGTCGGCCAAACGAGGCGACGGGGGTAGATACTTCGGCTCGCCCTCGGGCGCGCCCCCCTCCACCCAAGCGGCGATGGTCTCGATTTCTTCCGCCGTCAGGCCACGATCCTCGCGGAACTCGCCGAAGCCTTTGATCGCCTCCCAGGGAGGCATCCGGCGCTCCAGCACTTCTTCCTTGATCGCCTTTGCCCAGGGCCGTGCTTCCGCGTAGGTCATCAGCGAAAAGGCCGAGCCTCCGTCGCGATGGCAGGTCGCGCACCGTTTATAGACGATGCGCGAAATTTCCCTGGAAAACGTGATCTTCGTGGTGATGATGTCGTGAGCCTGGACGACGCCCATGCTCACTGCGAAAATAAGCCAGAATCGCATCTACTTCTGCACGGAAGCCGTTGGACGCCGCTGGTAGAGGTTCTTATTGGTGATCTGCGGATCCACCGCCACGTCATAGAAACCAACCAGCATTTCCTCCCAGCTTTGATCCCCCCACGTCACTTCCTTAGACGGATCGGGATTGGAGGGGTTGTTGGGCGAATTGTCCCACCAGGCCGTCGCCTTGACTTTCATTCCTGGCTCCAGCTTAATCGGTTCGGCAAGCTTGTAGGAAAGCTGCCAATTCAAATCCCAGTGATCCACCCTCAGCAGCATCTTGGTTTCGCCGTTGGGATAAATCAAATCGTACTGAAACGCCTTGCCGCGAAGATGCATGTGCGGAAACAGGCTGAGCATCGTCATGGAGTTCATAATGGGCGTCGTCGCCTCGGCCTTGAAGTTCGCTTCTCCAGGAGGGATTCTAAAGCCGTTGTTGACCGCCGCCGTGGTAATGATGCGCTCCGCAGGAGGCTCCTTGGCAAAAACCAGGCCGACGCTGGTCTGGTCCTTCGTCGCCTTGCCGTTGGCGGTGTAGTGCATCTGGATTACGAGGTCCGCGCCGGCCTTGATTTGTTTTGCCTGGCCGCGGTTCCAGACATTGGGAACCATGCCGGGCGTGTAGACCGTGAGAACGTCGTTATTGGCGCCCAGCACGTTCTGGAAACGCGACTGCGGAGTCAGATTCGAAGGCACGAACGGGATGCCGGGCTTGGCGTCCGCCATCCACTTTGAGCCGGGATCGCGGACATAAACCACAACGTGATGGACAATCGTCCGGTCGCCCGGCTTCACTTCCACGGCTTGGACCCATTTGTCCTCGGTGAACCCGGTCGGCATCACAATGTACTGATACTCCACTTCGCCCTTGGCCGGCATCTCAAACGCGGAAGGCATCGTCACTACGATGTCCGGCTTGTCGATGTTCCAGCCCTCTATCCACTTGCGGGGGGCGGGGGCATCGGACTTGTCGCCCTCTTTCGCGCCCGTGTCCGCCCACGCGACCAAGGCGTCAACTTCCTGCTGCGACAGCGCGCGATCGTTTGAGAATTTGACAGAGTGGTCGCCTGCGGGCCATGGCGGCATCTTCTTGAGCAGCACATCGGATTTGATGGCCTTAGCGTACGGCCTCGCCTGCTCGTAGCTGAGCAGCGAAAACGGCGCGATCTCGCCCGGACGGTGGCATTCCTGGCAGTGCTGCTGCAGGATCGGCTCGACGTCCTTATGAAACGTCACCGTGGCGGGCGCGGCAAAGGCGCATGCGGACACAAGTAGGGTAGAAATCGTAACGCGTATCAATGTTTTGCTCCCTGAAAAAATTTACTCGCCGACTTTGTACAGGTTCATCGGACTCTTCGTCGCGGGGATTATCACGTCGAACCATCCGATCATCATCTCGTCCCAGCTCTGGTCGCCCCACTTCACCACTTTGGTGGGATCAGGATTCGCCGGGTTATTGGCAGAATTGTCGAAATGAGCCGTGCATTCAATCTTCGTGCCCTTCGGCAGAAGCACCGGCTTGGCGAACATGTACACCAGCTGCCAATTGAAGTCGTACTTCGGAACGCTCAGCAGGATGCTGCTCTCTCCGGTCGGATAAACGGCCTTGTACGCGAAGTCCTTGCCTCGAAGGTGCATATGCGGCATCAGATTGACCAGCTCGGCGTCATCGCGCAACGTGATCTCCGACTTCACTTCATAATTCGGATCGCCCGGAGGAATCGCAAACTTGTTCTGCGTGGCGTTCATCGTAACCTGGCGGAACTGCGGAGTCTCCTTTGCCAGCACCAGGCCGATCCGGGTTTGATCCTTGGTCGCGGTGCCATTGCTCGTGTAGTGCAACTGCAGGACGATGTCGGAGCCGGCCTTGACCAGCTTCGCCGCGCCCGCGGGACTCTTATCGGCAGGCATGCCCGGCGCATAGCCGACCAGCAGCTCGCTGGGAAGATCCTCGCCATTCGCTGCCTGACGCCGCGCACCGCGCTGTTCCTTGCCGGGGACGAATGGCACGCCCGGCTTCGCATCGGCCATCCAGGGAGACCCCGGAGGGCGCAGGAACGCGATCACGTGGTGCACCACGGCTCGATTGCCGGGCCGAACTTCGGCGGCCGTCACCCAGGTGTCCTTGGTGAATCCGGTCGGGATGACCAGGTATTGGTATTCAATTGTCCCGGTGGCCGGAATATCCACGGCTTGCGGCATGGGAAGCACCACGTCCGGATTCCCGATGGTCCATCCTTCGACCCACGCCACGGGCTTCGGGGCGTCTTTCGGATTGCCTTCCGGCGCGCCGCCATCGGCCCACGCGGTGATCGTACTTACCTCGGCGTCCGACAAGCGGCGGTCGTTCTCAAAGACTCCATAGTGCGGGTCGGCCGGCCACGGCGGCATCTTACGTCCCAGAACCGCGGCCTTGATCGCTTTGGCGTAAGGACGCGTGGCCTTGTAGTCGAGCAGCGCCATCGGCCCGGCCTCGCCCTGACGGTGGCAGCTCTGGCAGCGGTCTTGCAGAACCGGCAGAACGTCCTTGTAGAAAGTCGGCGTAGGAGAGGCGGCCATGGCCGCCCCGCCCACAAGTAAAGCTACTGCGGAAACTCTAACAACAAACATGGTTGTTTCCTGGACAAAGATCCTATTCCACCGCGCCCGTATTCTGCTTGCCCTTCTTCGGACGCATCAGATCCATCGGATTTTTGTCGACGGGAATCGCCACATCGAAGAAGCCGATCATCATCTCATCCCAGCTCTGCTCACCGAAGTGAATCTCCTTCGAGGGGTCGGGATTCGCCGGATTGTTGGCCGAGTTGTCGAAGTGCGCCGTGCACTCGATCGTGGTTCCTGCGGGCAGCTTCTTCGGCTCCGCCACGAAGTAAGAAAGCTGCCAGGCGAAGCTGTAGTGCGGCACGCTGAGAATCGTTTCCTTGGTGCCGTCCGGATAGACGATGCGATATTCGAAATCCTTGCCGCGCAGGTGCATATGCGGCAGCATCATGACGAGTTCGGCGTCGTCCTGCAACACGATCTTCGAATCGACGCGATAGTTGCCGTCGCCCGGAGGAATCGCGAACTTGGGATTCGCCGCGGCCAGCGTAAAGACGCGCTGAGTTGGCTTCTCCTTCGAGAAGACCACGCCCACGCGGCTCTTGTCCTCGCCCGGCTTTCCGTCGGCCGTGTAGTGCAACTGGAACACGATGTCGCTGTTGGCCTTGATGAGCTTTGCCTGTCCCGGCTTCAGCATCGGCGCGACCATCCCCGGCGCATAACCAGCCAGGAATTCGCCCTGCCCTCCGCCATCCTCGCCGCGCCTGCCTTCCTTGGAAGGAACGAAGGCAACGCCGATCGGCGCGTCCTTCATCCAGGGATTGCCGGGTTCGCGGATGAACGCGATGATGTGGTGTGTATGAGCGCGGTCGGTCGGCCGAGCCTCGGCGAACTGCACGTACTTGTCTTCGGTCAGGCCCGAGTGCATGATCACGTATTGATAGTCAATCGTGCCTGAGGTCGGAACGTTGAACGCCGTCGGGATCTCAAACACCTTGTCCGGCTTGCCGATCACCCATCCTTCGGTGAACTCCATCGGCTTCGGAGCGTCCTTGGGATCGCCCGCCGGAGCTCCCGCGTCCACCCAGGAAACGAGAGTCTTAATGTCGGCAGTCGTCAGCGAGCGGTCGTTCGAGAACTTTCCGTGCGCCGGATCAGCGAACCATGGCGGCATGGTCTTGCTTGCAACGACTTGTTTAATGGATTTTGCCCAGGGACGCGTGCTCTCATACGTCATGAAAGACATGGGTCCGGGTTCGCCCGGGCGATGGCAACCCTGGCAGTTCTTTTCAATTACCGGGAGGGCGTCCTTATAGAACGTGACCTGTCCGGTGGCCGCAAACGTCAGGGCCGAAAACAGTAAGCTCGTGCAAAACACACGCATGATCCGCGAACCTCCAGTACTTCACCAATATACGACTGTTTTGCCGATTTTCGTTCCGTCTCTTTTTGGACACGATCGGGCCTGCCGATGGCCAAAATCCTGCGAACATAACGACGGACATACACTTAACGGCGTTAACTAGTCGAAAAACGCTATTTGTAATTTTTTGTAATGAAAACGAGCTATCGATTTCCCGCCAAGCCGAAACTCGCCCCGGAGGCCCGAACTTGGGCACCGCTTAGACTCGCCAACGGATACGAGTAACCCCTGTCAAATCAAGCGCTATGGAGGTATCGCGCGAGAAGCAGCTACAGGCGTTGGTCGGAGGGCTGATGCTCCACAAGCCGGATAATAATTCTCGCGCCGCAACTAACGTATCTTTTCCGGCGGCAAGGACTTAGCGTGATTCAGCACTGCGCTCAGCAGCGCTACTCGCGGTGCTCCATCGTTAGGACAAGCCGGGCAATGTTCTTTTCGAACCGGTCAGTTTCTTGAGGCCCTTGCGCCAGGACCGCAACTGCCACTAAGAGAAACGCTACGATAGTGCGCATGGCGCGGCTCTCTTTTTTTCTTCTAACACTGACGTTGGCGCAAGCGGCATCGCTCGGGGACAAAATTTCCGAAGCCATCGCCGGCTTTCCCGGTACTGTCTCCATTTTTGCAAAGAACCTGGACACGGGTGCAACGTTCGCGCTTCGCCCGGATGACAAGGTCCGAACGGCCAGCACCATCAAGCTGCCGATTCTTTGCGCGACGTTCAGTGCCGTTCAGGAAGGACGCCTGAAATGGGCAGACCTGACGGCTCTGCACGACGCCGATAAAGTATCGGGCTCGGGGATCCTGGGCGAATTCTCCGATGGCGTGCAGATTCCGCTGGTCGATCTGGCGCATTTGATGATCGTGTTGAGCGACAACACCGCGACCAACCTGGTAATCGACCACGTGACGGCTGACTATGTGAACGGCTATATGGACAAGCTGGGGCTGAAAGGCACGCGGTCGATGCGCAAGGTGCTGGGCGACGGAAGCGACCTGAAGCCGCCGAGCGGATACAGCAAAGCCGGGCTCGACCCGGAGAATAAAAAGTACGGCCTCGGCTCATCCACGCCGCGCGAAATGGTCACGCTGCTGGAAATGATCGAAAAAGGCCAGATCGTGAGCCCCGAAGCGTCGGCGGAGATCATCAAGATCCTGAAGCGCCAGCGCGACAATAACGGCATCCGGCGGCGCATGGGCGAGACGCCTGTGGCAAATAAGGCAGGTGCGCTCGATCATCTACGGAGCGATGTGGGGATCGTCTATCAGAAAGGCAACCGCATCGCGATGGCGATCACCTGCGAGGATGTGCCAAAGATCGACTGGACCGCGGATAATGAGGGTCTGCTGCTGATCGCGAAGATCGCAGAAATATTGGTGGCTGATTTGAGATAAGCAGGAGGAGTCATGGCTCGCATCACGCATTTTGAAATTCCGGCCAACGATCCGGAGAAACTGACCGCATTTTACGCATCCGTCTTCGGATGGACCTTCCAAAAATGGGGCGATCAGGAATACTGGCTGGCCAGGACAGGCGAAGGCGGGCCCGGCATCGACGGCGCCGTCATGAGACGGCGTCATCCAGAGCAGCCGCTCGTGAACTCGCTGACGGTCGCCTCGGTGGACGATGCCGTGGCTGCGGTGCTGGCCAACGGCGGATCGATGGCTCTGCCGAAAATGGCAGTCCCGGGCGTCGGGTGGCTGGCGTACTGCAAGGACCCCGAGGGAACGGTTTTCGGCATGATGCAGAACGACCCGTCGGCGAAGTAAGCGGGCACGATAAAATCGGGGGATGCTCCGGCGCTCTTTTCTGCAATCCATGCCCTTAGGCGCGGCCGCGTTCGCCGCTCCTCCGGCCGAGGAGGCTCCCATTAGGCTCGGCTTCGATACCTATTCGCTGCGTGCCTTCAAATGGAATGGCATGCAGTTGCTGGATTTCGCCGGCGAGCAAAAGCTGGACACAATTCAGTTCTCGTCTCTGGCGGACTACGGCGGCCTGGACGCTGCGAATCTCCAAAAAGTGAAGGACCGAGCGGCGCAGTTGAACATCTCGATCGATAGCGGGATGGGCTGCATCTGCGAAACCAGCAGCGCGTTTAACAAGAAGGGAGGGCCGGCGCGGCAGCAGATCCTTGAAGGCCTGCGCGTGGCGCACCAGGTCGGGGCGAGAGTCATGCGCTGTTACCTCGGCTGGAGCGACGACCGCATCAACACGCCGATCGAGAAGCATATGGAGACGGTCATCCAGCTCTTCCGCAGCGTGCGGTCCGAGGCCACGGACCTTAGCGTGAAAATCGCGCTCGAAAACCACTCCGGCGATATGACCGCCCGCGAGCTTCGCTGGCTCATCGAAGAAGCGGGCAAGGAATACGTCGCCGCCTGCCTCGACACGGGCAATCCTCTCTGGTGCGCCGAGGACCCGCTGCTCACCGTCGAAATTCTGGGCCCCTACGCCGCCACGACGCACGTCCGCGATTCCATCGTCTTCGAAACGCCTCACGGCGCCGCGGGCCAGTGGGTGGCCATGGGCGAAGGTATCATCGACCTTGCAGCCATCATCTCCGGCTTCCGCCGCCTTTGCCCTCAATCCACCATGCAGCTCGAAATCATCACCGGCCGCCCGCCCCGCATGGTGAATTATCTCGACGCTGAGTTCTGGAAGATGTACCCCAAGATGCCCGCCGCGGATCTGTCCCGCTTCGTTGCGCTGGCCAGACGAGGCCACCCGTTCCTGGGCACCATGGTGATTGAAGACGCCCCAGGTCCGCACCCGCCCATCATGGCGGAGGCGTTGAAGGAGCAGCAGCGAGTGGACTTGGTGCGCAGCTTTGAGTATTGCCGCAAGAAGCTGAACGTCGGCATGAACTGGCGCGGGTGAGGAGAGGAAGTCAATATTAACTTTATAATCAACAATTTACGCTTGTATTTTCCGCGATCTAATCCTAGGATGGGTAAAAGGAGATGGACGTGAATAACAAAGTAAAGGCATTGCTTTATGGCATTGAGGCTAAAGTCGGTAAGCAGATTCAATGGTGGCCCCTGGAGACCTCAAAGATTCGTCATGTGGGAATCGTGGCCCTCTTGCCCTCGGGAGAGGAGCATAGCCGGATTTTCGATCTGTCGGACGGGTTGACTCGAAGAGCAGAAGATGAAATCCGTCGGTGGTTAGAGCCGCTTGTGCATTGCCGGTGAGGGTGGCCTGGGGACGCAAACAAAAGCCTACCGAACCCGAAGGCCGGGAGGCTTCTTTCTTTCCTAAAACTACGATCCAAACTAGTCGCCGAAGGAGCCGACTTCTTCTTCCTTCGCCGCTTTCGGCGCCGCCCGGGCGATTAGAGCTTCATCATCTCGGCGTCTTTGGCGCCTTCCTTGAGCTGCGCGTTTCGCGAGCCTCCTTGGCGGTGCCATTCTCGTCGAGATCGTGCTGGCGCTCGCGGTTGACCGTCGTCCGCGCACAGAACCAGGCTGGGCTTGGCCGAAGTCAGGTTGACGTCCTTGCCTCCGGGTTTGCGCATGTGCATTATAATGTTTATAGGTATGTCCACCTCCCTCAAGCTGACCAGAATCGGCACCTCTACCGGAGCCATTCTCCCAAAGGCGATGCTCGCGCGGATGAAAGTGAAAAAGGGCGATACTCTCTACGCGATCGAGACGCCGGAAGGCTATCTCGTTACACCGTATGACCCGGCGATTGAGGAGCAACTCGCGGCCGGGCGCGAGTTCATGAAGGACTATCGCGACACCTTCAAAGTCCTCGCCAAGTGAACGCCTCGCCAAAATGGATCAGCAAGAAGGCGCTGCTTCTGCTCCACGAAGAAAGTCTGTCGGAGTTTGGCGGAGCCAGAGGGCTGCGCGACGAAGGTCTGCTCGATTCCGCGCTCGCCCGACCGCACAACGTTCATGCTTATGACCCCACAGCAAGTCTTCCGGATTTGGCGGCGGCATATGCCTATGGGATCGCGAAAAATCACGCGTTCGTGGACGGCAATAAACGCGCTGCTTTTCTGGCGATCGGGCTGTTCCTGGCGATCAACGGGCAGCGCTTGATTGCGCCGCAGGTCGACGCCATCGAAACGATACTCTCCGTCGCGGCGGGTAAGATGACCGAACAAAGGCTGTCGTCTTGGATCGCGAAACACATGGAGGCGCGATAGCGACGGATTCGTCCCTAAACAAAAAGCCTCCGAGCCCGAAGGCTGGGAGGCTTCTTCGATCCGTAAGACCTAGTCGCCGAAGGAGCCGACTTCTTCTTCCTTCGTGGCTTTGGGCGCCGCGGCGATGGCGCTCAGCGGCACGATGCCTTCCACCGGCTTCTCGCCGAGCACGTGCTGGCGATAGAGCTTCATCATCTCGGCGTCTTTCGCGCTTTCCTTCAGCTTCGCGTCGCGAGCCCGAAGCTTCTCTTCGCGAGCCGTCTTGGCGATGCCCTTCTCTTCGAGATCATGCTGGCGTTCGCGGTTCACGTCCTCGTCGCGCAGAACCAGGCTGTGTTCGGTCGACGTCAGGTTAACCTTCTTGCCACCCGCGATGATTTCGTGGCGGCCGCGCTCCTCGTACCATTTGGTGAGGGTCGCGGTCATGTGCATCTTCTCAACGATATTGCGCCAGCCTACGCCGGTATTGTACGCACAGAAGGAGATTTCGCCTTCCTGCGTGGCGTAAGGAATGATGCACTGCTCGGTGCGGCGGAAGTCGTAGTTGAACAGATCCTGGAACCACATTCCAGCGATGAACAGGAAGTTCCATCGGTCCGCGCGGCGCTTCTTGATGTCTTCCATGGTGCGGTCCGCGGTGACCTTTCCGTAGCCGCCCTTCTGCGCCTTCTTCGACATGCCGGCGAACTTGTCAAACTTCTGGATCAAGTCGCTCAGCTTGAAGTGCGTCGGCGCCTGATACGGATCATAGTTGCGCAGCAGCGCGATGCTGATGCCGATGGCCGACATCTTCGGGCTGCGCGCGGCGTCGTTCAGCTTGGTCACGTCGCGCATCAGCTGATCCGTATTGAGGAATTGCGTCAACGGACGGTATTCTTTGGTTTCCTTGTCGCACATTACGACCATGCCAATGCCGCAGTTCGGGTGGCATCCGCAGCTGATCTGTCCCCAGTCCGCCGCGGGCCCGTGCACCAGGTCGGCGAAGTCGGAGAACGTGCTCATGGCCGAAATCGGATACCAGTCGCGGGCAGGTTCGCCCAAACCGGTCTGATTCTTCACGTCGTGCGCCAAGTGGCTCAGCGTGTAGCGCTGTGCCTTGCGGCGCTCGTCGGTGATTGCCTCATCGCGGCCGGTGAATGACACCGGCTGGAAGCTCAGGAACGGAATTTTCTTCGGATTGTCGAGCGCGAAGCGGATCACCGCTCCAACCTGTTCGTTGTTGACGCCGTTGATGATCGTGATCACCGGCACGATGTCGACGCCAGCGCTGTAAAGATTCTCAATGGCGCGCAGTTTCACGTCGAACAGGTTGCCGACGGCGCGGTGAGAATTGGCCTCGTTGCCGATGCCGTCGAACTGCAAGTATGCGTAGCGCAGGCCCGCTTCGGCGGCGGCTTTGGCGAACTCCGGACGCTTGGCAAACTCAATGCCGTTGGTGGCCGCCTGCACGCTCTGATAGCCGATCTTGCGGCAGTAGCGGACGGCGTCCAGGAAGTGCGGGGAAAGCGTCGGCTCGCCGCCGGAGAACTGCACCGAAAGCTGACGGCGCGGCTTGATCGAAATGGCGTTGTCGAGCATGGTCTTGATCTCTTCCCAGCTCAGTTCATGAACGAAGCCTACCTGATTTGCGTCCATGAAGCACGGATCGCACATCATGTTGCAACGGTTGGTCAGATCGATGGTCAGCACAGCGCCGCGGCCGTGGGTGATGGTCGACGAGCCGTGGTTGTGCAGCGCCTCGTCATTGTGGGCACGGATATCGCGGCCCGGGAACGAATCTTCGAGATGCTTGAAGAAAGCGGTATCGATGGCCATGACGTCTTCGAATTCCCCGTGGATCGGGCATTCCTTCGTCATGATGATCTGGCCGTCGCGCTCGATGATCTTGGCCTTGATTTCGCCCGCCTTCTCGTTCTTGAGAATCTCCACCGGCAGTTCGCCATTTATGATCTTGTTGCGGATTTCGGGGACGCACTTCGGGCACAGCGAATCGGTCTCGCGCGGCCAGCCGAGCTTCGGCTTCTGCTTCTCCCAGCTCTTCAGCAGGGGTTTGTCTGACCACTTGGGTGTGAACGACGGGTTCCGGTTGATGGAATTGAGCTTATCGAAGAAGAACCAGGCGACATTGGCGCCCACGGCAATCGCTTTCTCAACGTGCTTGATCGGCTTGGTCAATGTGCTATCTCCAGGAAGGGATTGGTACAGCCTACGAAATAGCCAGTATACGAGACTGATTTGGGGTGAAGCTACATTAATGAAGCGAAGTGCTATGGATTGCATTGGATGGCGCCTAGGGGACATTGAACGGGTGAGCCTCCAAGCTATTGCAAGCGAACGGGATATGCCTCTCGGCGGGGGCCGGGACGCAGGACAGGCCGTTAGATCGGAGCCGGGGCAGTACCTGTACGGGACTACTACTCAGGTTTTCGTCTTACGACCTCTCGGAACAAATTAGGGTTTCACGGGATATGGACGTCCGTGTGGAATTGACCGATGATTTGCTTGAAGGAGAGCAAGGGTGCTGTTTCGCAGCGATATCTTACGCGGCGTGAGATTATTTTTCATCGCGTTTGCGGCGATTTTGCTTTGCCTGCTTGCCTACCAACTCTTGCGGCCCTCGGCGGAGGCACAGGGGACCACCCAGGCAGCCGCTGCGTCGGAGCAAAGCGGCCCAGCGCAAGAAGATGCCGCCGCCGAGCAGTCCTCCGAACCGCGCCCGCTGGTGGTTCCTCCTCCGCCACCCGTTGCCGGCGAGGCTCCTGCTGCCGCGCCTCCGGTCAAAGTTCCCCGCCCACGCAGGGTCGATAGCAGTGTGCCGCCACCCCCTCCGATCGCACCCGTGGTTCGCGTCAGCAGGCCGACGCCGCCCACCCCTTCGCCACGTGAGTTTGAGGCCCCGGAGGTGGGCTCGCCTAAGCCTCCCGCGCCCGTGACGGTCACGGAGACAACGCCGGCTCCCGAGCAGAATGGCGTGGGCTACAAGAGCCTGCTCGATGCGGACCCCAACCGCCCGCCGGCCGAGGCTGCGGTGCAGCCTGCGCCCACAACACAGGAGCCTGCGAAGAAACCCGACGGAAATCGAATCAAGCGAGGGTTGGGCCGAATTTTTCGAGTCGGCAAGAAAGACACAACCCAGCCGCAGCCTTAAACGGCGCGACGCAACTGTTGTTCGCCGGCCTGCACCTGAGCAGGCATGGTGAGAAGCTTCCGGCCGCGCTTGGTTTCCCGCATCCGTTCGCTGGCGGAAGCGATCGCTTCCTCGATCGACTCGCTCTGGACTTCCAGGCCACCCCAGCTGAACAGAATCTCAATGGAGCCGAGCGAGCGAATCTGAAAGTCCCACAACTGCTGGGCGATCTGGCTGAGGCGGCGCTGCGCGGATGCGCCGTGCTCCTCTGGATAAATCAGCAGGTATTCGTCCGCGCCGCTCTGCGCGGCGAAATCGTGCGGTCCGATCAGGGACTGTATCACCTCATTCACGGCTTCTGGCCGGGAGCCGTCCGCATTTCGCCCGGCATTAATGCCGATCGAGACGACGAGGCCGCTGACCGGTTGGTGGCTCTGGACCAGCTGATGGAGCACATAACCGTCCTGGAAGCCTTCCGGCAGCGAGATTCCGGCGGGTGACGCGGCCGAGTTTGTAGCGGCGACGACGGCGGCCAGAAGATCGCGGCCGGCGCGCGGACGTTCGGCCCCGGTCCGGCTGAGAATCGCGCTCCAATCTTTTTTCACCGGCGACGCAGCGGACTTCGGCGCCTCGGCTTTGGAGGCTGCTTCCACGGGTCTCGATGCGGGCTTCGCATCGGCGGCAACGGGCTCGGCAGAACGGGGACGGCCGCCGGAACTTGCCAGGGCAGCGCCCCGTTCCATGGCGGCCAGCGCCTCGGCATTGATCTTGCGCCTGCGCGCTGGGGGGGCCGCCGGCGGTTCGGCGATGTGTTCCTTGGGCTTGGCTTGATCCATAGGCTTCACGGATTCCACAGCCTGCGGAATCCGAACGGCCGGCGCGGAAGGCTGCACCCGCCTGCTATCCTCATCGCGGCGAACCTTAAGTTCGATCACCAGCTCGCGGAGCTGTTCGTTATTGCCCTTCAGAAAATCGCAAATCAGCGCGACGCATGCCGCGCCCAGGATCACTGTCAGGCTGACAAAAATTTGAAGCTCATATTGGCCGAGTTCCATGGCTGAGTCGATTCTAGGAACGCCACCGGTGATGAAAAATAGACACAACCTCCCAAAATGGCTGGTACCTTTCCAGGTGTGGAGAAGAACTCGGGTACTATCGTAAAAGTACTCGTATGCTGCTCTTGATTCTGATCGCCGGTTTGGCGCAGGACCTGCCCGATGGCCCGGGCAAGGAGACCGTTCTGAAGCTGTGCCAGGACTGTCACGATTTGGGCATGGTCACCATGGATAACCGTACCCGGGAAGGCTGGCAGAAGACGGTAACGAAGATGGGTGAACGCGGCGCCGAAGTCAGCGACGATCAGTTCGAGACCATCGTTGCCTATCTCACCACACATTTCGGGAGGATCAACGTAAATAAGGCGTCGGCGGCGGAAATCGCGGCAGGCGCCGGTTTCTCCGAGCAGGAAGCCGTCGAGATCGTGAAATACCGGGACAAGAACGGCGAGTTCAAGGACTGGAAGGATCTAAAGAAAGTCGTCGACCCGGCTAAAGTGGAAGCGAAAAAAGACCACATCGCGCTGAAGTGACTTGGTTTTTCACGCCAAGGCGCCAAGATCGCAAAGGCTACTTCACGGCCAGCCACGCCAAGAACAGGCCGTCGGGTTCGACTTCTTCCCAATACGAGATCGGGCGGCTCGAGACGGCGGTGCAATGCTTGCCAAGAAGGCCCTCCAGTTCGGCGCGGCCGAACCAGCGCTCCCAGGCGGGCGTTTCCAGGCGGCCCCACGCCTTTACGTCTTTATCGATAATCACGATGCGCCCGCCGGGTTTGACGATGCGGCACAGTTCGGCGACCGCTTTGGGAATATCGACGGCGTGCTCCAGCGATTCGGTGGCGTAGGCTCCGTCGCAGGAGCCGGTGGAAATGGGCAGCTCCGTCATGGTGGCTGCGGCCCGGTCAATGCCTGCGGGCACGCGCTCCAGCATCGCCTCGGCGATGTCCAGGGCGCAGATGCGCGCGCTCGGATACCGTTCGCGGATGATGCGCGCGAAACGGCCCTTGCCGCAGCCGACGTCGGCGACCTGCTTGCCGGACAGGTCGCCTAAGTGCTCCAGCACCAGCTTGACGTGGAAGATCCGCGGATCGATGGTGGAGGGATAATGCTCCTCGCTCGATGCCGCTTCGTTGAAAAATGCGCGCAGCTCGGCCGTGGAGGCCTTGCGCGGCTGCTTTCGTAACCAGTCGAAGATACCCAATCCTAAGCCTTGATGAAGAAGATCGGGAGGCCGGTCTTGTTGCCGTACGTGGGGCGATAGCGCTCCGTGTTGTACATAGAGGCGATATCCACCTTGCGCGGTCCGAGCTTCGGATCGGGAATCGGCACCATTTGATAGCATCCGTTGACTAGGGCCGTCATCAGGCCAGTCTTTCCTTCAAGCACGGCATCGAGCGCCATCGCACCGAAAGCGGAGGCAACCAGCTTATCCACGAAATCCGGTTCACCCGAGCGAAGGTCGTACGTCAAATCGCTGACGATGCACTCTTCCCCGGTGCGCTTGCGGACTTCGGCGCTCAGCGCTTCGGCCACGCTGGCTTTCTTGCGATGGCCGTAGGCATCCGGCTCGCCATATTCCTGCACCGTGTAACCTTCCCACTCCGCGCCTTCCGAGATGACCAGGAGCGAGTAGTTGCTCGGGTTATTGCGCTTATCGGTGACCAGCAGTTCGATCAGCTTCTCGAGGTTCACTTTGAATTCCGGAATGCAGCAGCGGATGGAAGCGGCAAACGCAGTATACAGCGCGGTATACCCCGCGTCGCGTCCGAATACACGGAAGATGCCGATGCGCTCGTGGGAGCCGACCGTAGTACGCTGGCGCTCAATGGCGCTGGTGGCGCGCGTGATCGCAGTGGAGAAGCCGATGCAATACTCCGTATTGCGGACATCGTTGTCCATCGTCTTGGGAATCGAGATAACCTTCACGCCGAGCTTGTCGAGCTTCGCGGCATAGCTGAGAGTATCGTCGCCGCCGATGGCAATGAGGTAATCCAGGGCCAAGGTGTCGATATTCTTGAGCACGCGGGAACTCATGTCCCATGTTTCTCCGGTTTTGGGAAAGTCCGCGTCGGCCAGAAACGCCGGAATCCGCTTCATCTTCGACGGATTGGTACGGCTGGAATGCAGGAACGTGCCGCCGGTGCGATCCACCGCTCGGGTGATCTCGCGGTTGAGCGGAAGAATGTAGCGGGTCTTGCTGGCCGGATCGTCCAGGTTGACGTGGGTTAGGCCTTCCCATCCACGGCGGATGCCGATGACCTCGCAATCGTTTTCCGAACCGCTATACACCGCGCTTTTAATAACAGAATTAAGGCCGGGTACGTCTCCGCCGCCGGTGAGAATTCCAATACGTTTATGTGGCATAAGAAACTCCTATTGTAATGCCGGAGCGAGCGCCATGACGGCCAACACGGTGGCTGAAGGAGCCGTTCACAATTTATCGATGGAACTAATTTTTGCTTTACTTCGATTTCTTCCTGCCCGGCGGCCCCAAGGCCTGCTTGATGACCCATTCGCGGTCGCCGCGCAGCCAGGCGGCCTTCACTTCCTCTTCCGGAACCCCGGTGATGCGTCCCAGCAGCAAATACGGAGGCAGCGCGTGAGCCAGTGTCTTCCAGCGAGCCATTTCCACCAGCGACGTCAACGCACCTTCGCGAATCTGTTCGAAGACGCCGGGGTCGGGCTTTTCTGTGAGCACCTGCAGCGCGGCAACTCCCCGGCTGCGATCCGACCAGGAGAGCGAGTTCAGCATCCCGATGAACCAGGTGGGCAGAATCCTGATTCCGAGCGAGGGGTCGAGTTTCGCGAGGACGCCAATCGCGATCAGGCTGTGGGTGGCATTAGCGCGAACGCCCGCATCGGCGTCGCGCAAGGCGTATTGAAGATCGTTCACGACGTCGAGCTTGTTCGGCGCGTAACCGATGATGTACGCCGCGGGGGCCCTTTGCTCCTCGTCCGAGGAGTTGCGGAGAACCTCGCGCAGTTCCTTTAAATGCTCGGTGGCGAATAGCGGGAAGCGATCCTGGATGGCTCGCGTGGCCGGATCGGCGGAGCGGGCGTGGCCCTGGGTAAGGTCCTCAGCCGTGATATTGGCGCGGGCCGCGGCGGCTGACGCTTCCAGGAAGCTGCGATATTCGGCCAGGATTTTATCCGGCAGGCGCATGTCGCCTTCGGGAGCTTCGCGCAGATCGAAATGCGGGGAGCCGCGCTCCTCAATGCCTACGTAGAGAATCATTTTCCCGGCGTCGGCGACGGCTTCCAGATGCGACTCCACGACGCCGGGAATATCGTCGAGCCGTTCCTCAGCGTCGCCCTTCGATGCAGGCAGGGGCGCGCCTTCCTTGGTGGCCAGGGCTTCGCGAATCCTGGCCTCTGGGACTTTATGAAGCCCGTAGAAATCGATAAGGTCGATTCGGGGAATCTGGGCGAACGCCGCCGAGCCCAGACACACAAGTAGCGTAAAGAGTCTCAATCTTTACTATAAGACGCGGCTGCGCGCGATTAGGCTCCCGCTTGTTTTTCCGCTAGCGGCCCGATCAGGGGTAGAACGAATTTTTCCTTGTTATAGGCCTTGTACATCAGGAACAGCCACATGCCGAAGAAGCCGAATCCCAGCAGCGCGTAAATCAGCACGACCAGCAGGGCGCCCAGCACCGGGATGTAATGCAGGATAAAGCTGAAAATCCCGACGATGATGTAGACCGGGATGATTGCAACGTTGAAGAAAATCGACTGGAAGGCGTGAAAACGAACGGTCCTGTTCTTGTTGTACGGCTCCAGCACGAGGAACAGAACCCCGGAGAGCCACCCCAACAGGTAGCACAGCGCCGAAGCCATGTTTTCCTCCATGCCGGCGGATTGCACGGCCGGCGCCATGGGGGCGGCGGGAGGAGGAGCATATCCTCCGCCGGGCGCGTCTGTAGCGGGCATGGGGCTGCCGCACTTGGCGCAGAACTTTCCAGGTGAATCGGTACCGCAATTGGGACAGAAAGCCATTAGTTTCTCCGTTTGATCAACTCTACTCTTTATAGGCGCAATCCGCAATCGTTTTATGTAAAGATGACCCAATATGAATCGCGCTCTGTTTCTTTCTCTTCTTATCGCGGGAAATCTCGCCGCATCGGATCACCTTCTGAAAATCACGCCCGAAACGGTGGCCTGGGGCTACTACTGGTCGGAAGCCCAGCCGGTCTTGACCGTCCGCAGTGGGGATACCGTCACAGTGGAGTGCGTTTCGGTAGGAAATCCCGCCAACCTGGAGCGGGGTGGCCTCGCCCCGGAGCGCGTGGAGGCCGACATTCGCCGACTCTACGCGGAGGTGCCGCGTGAAAGGAAGGGACCGGGCGGCCATCCGCTGACGGGGCCCATCGCCATCGAGGGCGCCATGCCGGGCGACGTTCTGGAAGTACGGATTAAGGAGATCCGCTTACGATCGGATTACGCGTTTAACAACTTTGGCCCGAACAGCGGATTCCTGAAGGGCGAGTTCGCGCAGAATAAGACGCGGATCATCGAGCTCGACCGGCAGAAGATGCTGGGACATTTTGCGCCGGGCATCGACGTGCCGCTGCGGCCGTTTTTCGGCAGCATGGGCGTCGCGCCGCCGGCATCGGACGGAAAAATCAGTAGCGCGCCTCCGGGCATTCACGCGGGCAACATGGATAACAAGGAGCTGGTGGCCGGAACGACACTCTTCATCCCCGTGCACGCGCCGGGCGCGCTGTTCGAGGTGGGCGACGGCCATGCCGGCATGGGCAACGGCGAGGTGGACATCACGGCCATGGAAACGTCGCTGACCGGCGTCTTCCAGTTCATCCTGCATAAGGACATGCATCTGAAGTGGCCTCGCGCGGAGACACCGACGCACTGGATCGCCATGGGTATCGACAAGGATCTGACGGAAGCGGCCAAAATCTGCGTGCATGAGGCGATCGACTTTCTGATGAGCGAAAAAGGCCTGTCGCGCGAGGACGCGTATCAGCTATCGAGCATCGCGGTGGATTTCGACATCACGCAGCTGGTGGACGGAACCGTGGGCGTCCATGGGATGATCCCGAAGAGTATTTTTGTGGGGAAGAAGTAGCGCAACATGGCGTGTGCGTCCACCCCTTCTAGCCCCAAGCTGACACCTGGGGCTTTCCCCCGTTAATTCGAGCCCCGTGCGTGAGAGTCTATGTGAAAACGCGGGCGTTGACTGCTCCCGATGGTCACGGCTGAACTTTTCATACAGACTCGTGAGCGTGGGGCTGGCACGCGGCGCACATCGTTTTGCGGGATATTGGAAGCGATGCCCTACGAGGATGAACTGGCGCAGATTGTCGCGGAGCTGAACCGGGCTTCTCCGTCAGGATCTGGAGCCGTGCCGGAAAACCCGGCATCGCTCGACCAGTTGCTGATCCCGGCGGTGCGCAAGAGTGCCTCGGATCTGCTGCTGATCGCCGGAGCGCCGCCGATGCTGCGCATTTCAGGATCGCTCACGCCGGCCGGTCCGCCGCTCGACGACGAAGAGATCCGCAAACTGCTGCTGCCGATCTTGACCGCGGCACAGAGCCAGGAGCTGCAGCGCGCCAAATCGGTGGACCTCTGCTTCAGCCGCGAAGGGATCGGCCGGTTTCGCGCCAACGTACATCATCAGCGCGGAACGCTGGCCGGCAGCATCCGCCTGTTGCCGGAAAAAATTCCGACGCTCGAATCGCTGCATCTGCCAACGGTTTTGCGCAAGCTCGCCGAGGCCCGGCAGGGCCTGGTGCTGATTACCGGACAGACCGGATGCGGAAAGAGCTCGACGCTCGCCGCGCTACTCGAGCTGATCAATACAAACCGGCGCGATCACGTCGTCACGATCGAGGATCCGGTGGAATATGTGCACACCAACCGCTCCTGTGTGATCGAACAGATCGAAGTGGGCCGCGATACGCCGGATTTCGCAACGTCGTTGCGCGGCATCCTGCGCCAGGACCCGGACGTGATCCTGGTAGGCGAAATGCGGGACCCGGAAACGATCTCGACCGTGCTCACGGCAGCCGAAACCGGGCATCTTGTGCTATCGACGCTGCACACCAACGACACCTCGCAGGCGGTTTCGAGGATTCTCGACACATTTCCGGCGGGGCACCAGCCCCAGATCCGGCAGCAGCTATCGCTGGCCCTGCTGGCCGTAGTGGCGCAGCAACTGGTCCCGGGCGCAGCGGGCGGCCGATATCCCGCGGTGGAGATGCTCATGGCCTCCAGCGGCGTGCGCAGCCTGATCCGCAAGGGCGACGATCATCAGATCTACAGCGCGATCTCAACGGGCCGGACTGAGGGCATGACCACCATGGAACAATCGCTGGCCGAACTGGTGCGCGTGGGGCGCATCAGCCGGGAAACGGCGCTGGCGCATTGTTACCGCCCGGAGGACCTGCGGCGGTATTTGCAGACTTAGACCGCCAATCGCTGTCTGGTCTCGATTCGCGGGGTTCCATTCGTCACGCGCAGGATGCCGGCTTCGATATAACCTTCGCCGAGGAGCCGGAGGAACGTTTTCGCAGCCACCGGATCAAACATGCGTCCGGCGTTGCGCTCGATCTCATGCACAGCGGACCGGATCGGCAGCGCCGCACGATAGGAGCGCGTAGTGGTCATGGCGTCGAAGGAGTCGGCGACGTGGACGATCCGGGCGGCCAGAGGGACTTTGGAGCCGGATAACCCGTAAGGATACCCGGTGCCATCGTGGTTTTCGTGGTGGAGCTCGACCACAGGAAGCAAGCGGTCAAATCGTCCAACCCTCTCCAGAATTCTGCGGCCGATCTGCGGATGAAGCTTGATGAGCCCGCATTCCTCCGGAGTCAGAGCGCCGGGTTTTTGCAGCACGGCATCGGGGATGCCAATCTTACCGATGTCATGGAGCCGGGCCGCTATGCGGATCGTCTCCGCTTCTTCGTCGGATAATCCCATAGCCAAGGCCAGCGCGTGCGAATACGCCGCGACGCGGAGGCTATGGCCCGCCGTGTAGGGATCCCGAGCGTCGAGAGCCTCCGCCATCGTCTCAACGAATTGCAGGTACGCCCGATCGAGGTCGCTTTGAGAGGCCAGAATCGAACGCGCCGCGCCGTTCAGCGCCGCCGAAAAGCGGTTCACCTCCGGCAGCCGCGAGTTCTCAGGAAAATTCGGAGCCAAAGCGCCCCTGCGCTCGCTTTCCTGCACCGCACTCATCAGGTCGTGCCAAGCGGCCGTTCGCAAATACGAGACAGCTCGGGAGAGGCCGACGGAAATGATCAGGCTGCCCAGGAGGGCTTGCATGACGCTGGTTCGCAGCGATCCGGATGCTTGTGCGATCGCCAGCAGGGCTCCGATCGAAGCCCACATGAGAAGAAATGTCCGACCCGTATGATTGATGAACCGCCCCATGAGTGCTTTCTGGTTTCATCGGCACTTGAAATGTAAATTTGAGTAATATCGCCGGCCGCATCACCGTACTCCCAGGGCAATATTGCATCCGGATTCAGAGGCTTAAGCGGTTTCCCTGGAGGTTGCGCAGCGGGACAGCGCCTTACTTTGGACATGTACCGGTGCCATGAGGGAGCCGCTCGCATCCAAACATCCCGCTCGACGCAAACCTGTTCTCTCCCGCCGTCACGCCCCACCCGCTCAACTGGAGCGCAACTTCTCCGCGGCAGCGATCTCCCTCAACGCTTCCGTATTTCGTATCGTCAATGGTGAAGATGAAGATACTGGCTGCGGTCTCCGGGCTACTGGCATCCTTCTGCCAGGCTGGCGTGGTGCAAGGGACGGTGCAGGAGGCAGCGTCGGGCTACCCTCTGTCGCGCAGTGTCGTGCGGCTGGTCCCGGTGCCTCGCGCCGACAACATCGGTTTGAAGCAGATGCAATTGCGGACCGGCCCAATGGGGCAATTCGTCTTCTTTAGTGTTCCTGACGGCTATTACTTCCTCATCTCGACTCGTGACGGCTATTTCCCTGGGGCGCACGGCCAGAGGCGGCCCAACGGGCAGGGCACGCCGATTCTCGTCACCAAGGATTCAGACTTTTTCGCGCAGCTGCGCATGCATCGCAAGGGGGCCATCACGGGCCGGGTGCTCGATGAAAATAACGTCGGCATCGCCGGGGTGCCGGTGGTCGCATATCGCGCTCGCCTGCCGCTCCGCGTGGTGGGCGAGGGCATCTCCGATGACCGCGGCGTGTACCGGATTCACGGCCTCGACGCAGGGAAATACTGGGTGCGCAGCGCAACGCACACGCTCGACGACGGCAGCGGCGTGTTGCCGACGTTTTCGCCGGGATCGCGCGAGGTCAGGGAGGCTCGCGCCTACGATGTTCGTCTCGACGACGACACTCCGGACGCCGACGTACATCCTGAATTCGGGCGGCTCTTCAACATCAGCGGCGTTTTGCAGTGCGAAGGCGGCGCGGTGAAGGTGACCCTGACTTCGGAAACGATGCACCGCGTCACGCAGGCGCCCTGCCGCGAGGAGTACACATTCATCGGACTTGCGCCGGCGACCTATGAAATCTCCGCCGAGACCGCCGACGGGAAGGAGTCGGGTTTCATCGAGTTGTTTGTCGATAGGATGAGGGATTCGGTCACGATAGTGCTCCAGCCGGCTCCCACGGTGACATTCGACATTCGCCGCAAGGGATCGGCAACATCCCTGAACGCCCCCGTCACCGTCACCGGACGCCGCCAGGATCTATACGAATCGAGCCCGGCGCAACAGATTTCGACGCCCCGCACGTCGCTCACCCCCGGGCATTGGGAGTTGACCGCCAAAGCAGGGCCAGATCAGTACATTGAATCGATCTCGAATCAGTATCAGGTGCGCCGCGAGCGCCCGCTTGAGAAAGCAGTGGAGTGGTTCGACGTCTTCATCGAGATGCGCGGGCAGGCGCGAATTCAAATCATCGTCGGCGATAAGGCAGCGCAAATTTCCGGTACGGTGGCGAAAGAAGGCAAGGCAGTTCCGGGCGCACCGGTATTCCTCTGGCCCATTTCTGAAGACGGCCGCAGGTCGTTGAAGGGATATCAGACGGCCATCGCTGACGATGCGGGGAAATACCGCTTTACCGGTCTGCCGCCCGGAGACTACCGGGTTCTTTCGACGTACGACTTCACGGAAATCGACGAGACTTCGCTGGATGAGGGCCTGGCGATCAGCGTGCGCGCGCCGGAGTCGCAGGTCACAACCGCGGATCTGGCGCTTTGGGTGGCACCGTAGGCCGAAGCTACTTCCGGGCGCCGCGCTGCGGACTCTTCAGCTTGGATTGACGCCGTTTCGCGGACTTCCGCTTGGGCTTGGAAATGATGAAGGTGCCGCTACCAACGTATTCGGCTTTGTAGAGCTTGTCGTCTGCCATGAGTTTTTAGTTTAGCGTATCCGTAACCGGAATGTTACTGTGAAGAGGAATGGCCGCCCGTCTTGTCCTGCTGGCCCTGTTGGCCTCCCTTCTCCCCGCACAGCAACAGCCCCGCGAACTGTTCCAGGAAGTGGACCGCATGACTGCGGCGCTCTCCGACATCACAGGTTGGCCCGTCAAGCGAAAAGTCCCGGCGAAAATCATCACCAAGGCGGAGTTCCGCCACCAGGTGGAATCGCGCATGAAGGGCTCCTCCAACCACAAGGAACTGCGGGCCGAGGAATTGACGTTGAAAATGTTCGGCTTCGTCCCTCAGGATTTCGATCTTGCCAAGGAAACGGTGGACCTGGTAAGCGAACAGGCTGCGGCGTATTACGACTACTCGAAAAAACGGCTGTTTGTGGTGGATTCGACCTCTGAGGCATCCGAGCAGAGAGTCGCAGTGGTGCATGAACTGGCGCACGCGCTGGCCGATCAGCAGCATCCGCTGGGGAAATATCTCCGCAAGGATTCGCCGGATGACGACGCGTCGACCGCGCGCGAAGCGGTGATGGAGGGCCAGGCGACCTGGCTTACCTGGGCGTACATTTCCAAACGCAACGGAGGCAAGGCGGAGGTATCGGCGGAGATGATCCAGAAGCTGACGGAAAACGCCAACTCTGACGATCCCGATTTTCCGATTTTCTCTAAAGAACCTCTGTATTTGCGCGAATCGCTGGTGTTTCCCTACGACGAAGGGATGAAGTTCCAGGATGCGGTGTACCACCGGCTTGGCCGGCGCAGCTTCGATGAAGTTTTCAGCCGCCCTCCGCGCAGCACTCAGCAGATTCTGCATCCGGATACCTACATCGCCGACGCGCGTCCCGAAGAGCCGGAGACTCCGGCACTGGACAAGAGCATCGCCCACCAGTTCCGCGTTCTGAATGATGGCAGCGTGGGCGAACTGGACCACTCCATGCTGCTACGGCAATATGTGGGAGAAAAAGACGGGCGGGAGGCGGCCGCCGGCTGGCGCGGCGGAGCTTTCCGTCTGTACGAACATAAGCGCGACAGATACACCGTTTTGACCTACGCCTCGGAATGGTCGTCTCCCGAGGCTGCGCGGCGTTTTTTCACGCTCTATCAGCGCGTAATGAAGGGGAAGTGGAAAGAAATGAAGGTGACGGAGCGGGCCGGGGACCGTCTATCGGGTATGGGCGATTCCGGTAGGTTTTTATTGAAGATTTCCGGCACGTCCGTTACGTTCATCGAAGGTCTGCGGTAAGATCGTTTCATGCGGATTCCATCGCTTCTGTTGGCTTTTTCTCTTGCCGCGCTAACCGTTTCGGCGCAGGCGCCAGCGCCGCGCAAGGCGCCCGAATTCACCATCACCGAAGGATCGGGCAAGCAAAGCCTTCTTTCGAGCTATCGCGGCAAGGTCGTCGTGCTGGCGTTTATCTTCACTACCTGCCCGCACTGCCAGGCCGCATGCGGCGTGATGACCAAGCTGCAGGGTGAACTGGGGCCCAAGGGATTTCAAGCGCTCGGTGTGGCGTTTAACGATAATGCCAATCTCTTGGTGAGCAGCTTCGTGGAAAACTTCCACGTCGGATTTCCCGTGGGATCCGCAAACCGCGACGAGGTGAAGAACTATCTGCAACTGGACGACAGGACCCCTTGGATGGTGCCGCAGATCGTGTTGATCGACCGCAAGGGCATGATCGTGGAGCAGAGCGCCGCCAAGGGCACGGAAGAATTACAGAAAGAAGATACGCTCCGCGCGAAAATCACCGCGCTGCTGGGACCGTCGCCCAAGACCATGTCGAAAAAAGCGGGTCACTAAATGCGCCGGACCTTCGCGTTTGTTCTCCTCGCGGCGATCGCTCTGGCCGCGCCGCCGGTGCCGCGCAAGGCGCCCGAATTCACGATCGTTGAGCCGGGCGGAAAGCAATCCCTGCTTTCGTCCTATCGCGGGAAGGTCGTGCTGCTGGGATTTTTTGCCACCTGGTGCCAGCACTGCCAGCACACGGCCCAAGCGTTCGCCAACCTCCAACAGGCCTTCGGTGCGGAAGGATTGCAGACTCTCGGAATCGCGATTAATGCCGAAGCGTCCAATGAAGCCGTCGTGCGCGAGTTCAAGACAAAGTACGCGCAGAATTTTCCCATCGGACACAGCGCCGTCGACAACGCGCTCAGTTTTCTAGGAATTTCCGTGATGGAGCGCTGGGTGTATCCCCAAGTGGTACTCATTGACCGAAAGGGAATGATCCGCGCGCAGAGCGATTCCAAGGGCACGCCCGAGCTTCAGGATTTTGTCGGCCTGCGGCCGAAAATCGAGGCGTTGCTCAAAGAACGCTAAGGGCTTCGGCGATCACCTTGCCGTGGAACCGCCCGTTTTCAATGAAAATCTCGTTGGTGTGCATGCCGGCCACCAACACTCCGGCCAGATAGACCCCCTTGCGATCGCTCTCAAGCGTTTCGGGATTGGTGTAGGGGCGTTTCGTTTCCGGGTCGAGTTTAATGCCGTGGGCTTCCAGGAAGGTTAAGTCGGGGCGATAGCCGGTCATCGCGAACACAAAATCGTTCTTCAGCTCCTTCTCACCGTGCGGCGTCTGGATCACGACGTTGGTCTCGTTAATCCTGACCACCTTCGACCGGAAGTACGCCTCGATTTCTCCGCTCTTGATGCGATTCTCGATATTCGGCTTGATCCAGTATTTGACGTTTTGATGGATCCCTTCGCCGCGATGCACCAGTGTGACGCGCGCGCCGGTCCACAGCAGTTCGAGCGCGGCGATGGCGGCCGAATTCTTCGCGCCGACGACGAGAACGTCGTGATTGTAATAAGGGTGCGCTTCCTTGTAGTAGTGGATGACCTTGGGAAGATCCTCACCGGGGACGTTCAGCATATTGGGTAGGTCGTAGTAGCCGGTGGAAAAGATGATCTTCTTCGACCCGTACTCGAGCTTGTTCCCGTGGCGATCGGCCGCGTGCGTGACGAACGCGCCGTCGTTGCCTGACACGTGGCTAACACGCTGATACTGACGGATGTCGAGCTTATAAAGCTCGGCCACTTTGCGATAGTATTTCAGGGCTTCGGCTCGGACGGGTTTGTCGTTCAGCGACGTCATCGGGATGTCGCCGATTTCAAGCAGCTCCGGCGTGGTGAAGAACACCATGTTCGTCGGATAGTTGTACAGCGAATTACAGACGCAGCCTTTATCGATGATGGTCGCGGAGAAGCCCCTCTTTTTCAGCTCGATGCCGCACGCGAGGCCGGTAGGGCCGGCGCCGATGATGACGACGTCGAACTGTTCCATTACAGCATCGCCTCGACGGAGTCGTAGACTTGCGCCAGCGCGGCGGGCAAGGCAGGTGCGTCCTTGCCACCGGCTTCGGCCATGTCGGGCCTTCCCCCGCCCTTGCCCCCAACTGCATGCGCGACAGAGCCGGCGAGCTTTCCGGCGTGAACCCTAGCGGTGATGTCCTTTGTGACGCCGCTGACGATGGCCACGCTGCCGTCCTCAACGGCGGCAAGCACCACCACCGCGGTCTTCCATTTATTGCGTAGCGAATCGACCAGCGTGCGGAGCTGTGCGCGGTCGAAGCCCTCGACCTGTGCCGCGAGGACCTTCACTCCCTTGATCTCGCGAGCCTGCGATTCGAGCGACGCGGCTTCCGCCTGCGCGGCTTTATTCTTCAACTGCGCCAGCTGATGCTCCAGCTGCTTTTCCTTGGCGATCAGTTTCTCCACCTGCTCGATCAGCTCGGATTCAGGCGCATGAACGATGCTCGCCACGCGGGCCAGCTCCGTCTGCGCGTCCTGGAAGCGCTTCAGCGCGCCCTCGCCGGTAATGGCTTCGATGCGGCGCACGCCGGCGGAAATGGAACCTTCATAGACGATCTTGCAGACGCCGATATCGCCGGTGCGGGAGACGTGCGTGCCGCCGCACAGCTCCTTGCTGAAGTCGGTAACGGAAACGACGCGAACTTTGTCGCCGTATTTTTCGCCGAACAAGGCCATTGCGCCAGTGGACAGGGCCTGATCGAGGTCCATCACGTTGGTAACGACCTCGTTGTTCTCCAGAATCTGCTCATTCATCAGGCGCTCGACTTCGGCCAACTCGTCGGCGTCCATAGCGGCATAATGCGTGAAGTCGAAGCGCATGCGCGAAGGTTCGACGACGCTGCCCGCCTGCTTTACATGCTTGCCGAGCACAGTTCGAAGAGCGGCGTGCAGCAGATGCGTACCGGTATGATTGCGCATGGTCGAGTGGCGCGCATGGGCATCGACACGGGCGATCACACTTTCGCCCTCCTTCACTACGCCCAGGAGCTTCACCTTGTGCACGCTCTTGCCGGGCGCGGCCGAGCGCGTGGTTTCGACGATCGCCACCGGTTCGCCTGTTTCCTTGGACAAGAGCACGCCTGTATCGCCCACCTGTCCGCCGGCTTCTGCGTAAAACGGCGTCTTGTCGAGAGCGATTTCGCCGTCGAGAACGGCAGTCACGGTCGCAGGAGCCTCCAGCGTCTCGCGGCCTATAAATTCGGTTCGCGGAAGAGCTTGATAAACAGGATTCACGGCCGCCTTTTCGGCCCCCTTCCAAGAAGCGCGAGCGCGAGTGCGCTGCTTCTCCATCTCCGCGTCGAACCCGTCGCGATCGATCGACAGGCCGAACTCACGCGCCATCTCCTCCTGCTCGTCGATCGCGAGGCCGTAGGTGTCATAAAGCTTGAAGGCGGCTGCGCCGGGAAGAACGCCGCCCACAGCCGATTTCGCCTCGTCCTGAAAGACCTTTTCCGCCACCTGGAACGTGGTGGCGTAGCGATGCTCCTCGTCCTTGACGACGCGCGCAACCCGCGGGATACTCTCCATCATTTCGGGATACGCGTCGCGCATATGCTCGGCCACGAATTCGGTCAGTTTGTAGAGATACGGGTCGGCCGTGCCGATCATGCGGGCGTTGCGCATTGCCCGGCGCATGATCTTGCGCAGCACGTAGCCGCGGCCCTCGTTCGACGGCACCACGCCGTCGCTGATCAGGAATGCAGTGGCGCGTGCATGGTCGGCGTTGATGCGCAGGACGGTGTCGACGCGCGAATCCTCGCCGGGCTTCTTTCCGAACAGCTCGGCGGCCCTGAACATGATGGGTTTGATCAGATCCGTATCGTAGTTCGAAAGCACGCCCTGCATCACGGCGGCAATGCGTTCGAGGCCCATGCCAGTGTCGATCGACGGCTTCGGCAGAGGCGTCATTTTGCCCGAGGAATCCCGGTCGAACTGCATGAAGACGAGGTTCCAGATTTCGACGAAGCGCCCGCCGCCGTCATTGGGGAATTCTTCCTTCTCGCGGCCAGACTCGGCGGCTTCCGGGCCCATATCGTAGTGAATTTCCGAGCAGGGGCCGCACGGTCCGGTCTCACCCATCTGCCAGAAATTGTCCTTTTCGTCGAGGCGGAAGATGCGCGATTTCGGAATCCCGGTGACTTCCTGCCACAGATTCTCCGCGTCATCGTCCTCGCGAAACACGGTGACATAGAGTTTGTCCTTGGGCAGGCCGTAATCCTTGGTGATCAGCTCCCAGGCGAAGTCGATGGCTTCGCGCTTGAAATAGTCGCCGAAGGAAAAATTGCCGAGCATCTCAAAAAACGTGTGGTGGCGGCGCGTGTAGCCGACGTTATCGAGATCGTTGTGCTTCCCGCCGGCTCGGACGCATTTCTGCGAAGTGGCGGCGCGCGAATAGTCGCGCTTGTCCTGGCCAAGGAAAACGTCCTTGAACTGGTTCATCCCGGCGTTGGTGAATAGCAGCGTGGGGTCGTTGGCGGGAACCAGCGAGGAGCTTCGCACGACGCGATGCCCGCGGGCTGAAAAATAATCGAGGAACTTCTGGCGGGTTTGGGATCCGGTCATTAGGTCTTGATCTTATTGTGGCAAAAGCCAAGTGCGGGTGTATATAGACGGCGGAGTACGACCAGAAGGTTACAATTTTTCGACCATGGTTACAATTTGGTGTTGACGGAGGTTTACGAATCTGTTATCAAATGTAGATCACACCGAGTCCGTGTAACCGCCCGTAACGGGGCAAGTTGGGGCAATTGTAGCAATTTTGTTTCTAAATCCTGATGGGAGAGTGGTATGCGAACTCTGATAGCGGCCGGAGTGTTTTTTCTAACGAGTATCCTTGCGTTTGGGCAAGCGGGATCCTCGCTCAGCGGCGTGGTTTCCGATCCCAGCGGAGCGGTCATTCCAGCCGCTTCTTTAACGTTGACCAACATCGCGACAGGCGTGGAGCAGACCACCCAAGCTGACAGCGGTGGCCGGTACAACTATCCGTCGGTGGCGCCGGGCATGTATAAGCTCATCGCCAAGCATCCGGGATTCTCGGATGTGATCGTCAACAATATTGAACTGCTGGTGAGTACCGCGACCACGGTGAACGTGACGTTCGAGAAGGTGGGGTCTACAACGACCACCATCGCGGTGGAAGCGAACGCGGTGCAGGTGAACACGCAGGACGCGACGATCGGCAATGCGATCAACACTCAACAGATTCTCGAGATTCCGTCCTACCTCCGCAACGTGGCCGCGCTGCTGCAGTTCCAACCCGGCGTGAACACCAGCGGCAACGTGAACGGCGGCAAGAGCGACCAGGGGAACGTGACCCTGGACGGCATTGACGTCAACGACCAGAACACCCGCGCGGCGTTTACCAGCGTACTGCGCGTGACGCTCGATTCGACGCAGGAGTTCCGCACCACCACGACCAATGCCAACGCGGACGAAGGCCGCAGCTCCGGCGCCCAAATCGCCCTGGTGACCAAGAGCGGCACAAATCAGTTGCATGGGTCGCTTTACGAGTATCGTCGCGGCACGGAAACGGCCGCCAACACGTTTTTCAACAATCTTTCGGGCGTGAAGAATCCGACACTGCTGATCAACATCTTCGGCGGCTCGGCCGGCGGCGCGATCAAGAAGAACAAGGTGTTTTATTTCATCAACTACGAAGGACGCCGCGACGCCAGCAATGGCACCCCGAGCACCATCCCCACGGTGCCTTCCGACCTGATGCGCGCCGGTACTCTGCAGTACATCAACACTTCCGGCGGCGTCACTCAGATCAGCCCGGCGCAGTTGAAGGCTCAAGATCCCGCCGGCATCGGCATCAATTCGGCGGCGCTTGCGATGCTACAGCTTTACCCGCACGGCAACGACACCAGCCTGGGCGACGGCTACAACTTCATCGGCTACCGCTTTACCGCTCCCCAGCACGCCAATCAGAACACCTATATCGCGAGATTCGACTGGAACGTCGACTCCGCCGGCAAGCATATGGTCTTCGCTCGCGGCCAGTTGCAGAACGACAGCCAGGACGGGCTGCCGCAGTTCCCCGGACAGGCTCCCTCCTCGGTGAGCTTGACCAATGCCAAGGGCATCGCCGTGGGTTACACCGCGGCGCTCAAGCCGAATCTGGTAAATACAGCCCGCTACGGCATCACCCGCGTGGCGCCCGAGACGACAGGCGTGCTCTCCGGCAACTACGCGCAGTTTCGCGGATTGACGACCATCTATCCAGTCACGACGGGGACTGTTCACAAGATTCCGGTGAACCAGGCTTCCGATGAGCTTTCCTGGACCAAAGGCGCGCACGATATTCGCGTCGGCGGAGTCTTCCGCTTTGTTTCGAATAATTCCATCAGCTATTCGCATTCCTACAGCAGCACGAGTTCGAACCCGTCCTGGCTGCTGGGAACCGGTAAGGACCTGCAGCCTCCGGACTTATCGGGCGGCTTCCGCACGAATTACACCTACGCCGCGGCCACGCTGCTTGGAATTCAGGCGCAGTCCACCGAAAACATCAACTACTTGGTAGACGGCTCAACCCTAGCACTGGGCGCTCCGGTGTTGCGCGACTTCCGAAACAAGGAGTTCGAATGGTACGCGCAGGACACTTGGAAGGTCACCCGCGCGCTGACCGTGACTTACGGCCTGAGGCATTCCATCATGCCGCCCATTTACGAAGGCAACGGGCAGCAGACGTCCACCAACATCTCGATTGGCGACTGGTTCTATACTCGCGGAGCCCTGGCTTCTGTGGGTGCGCCGCAGAGCTCGGCGGGTCAGATTACATACATCGCCGGGAACGACCCCAAAGCGCGCTCGCTGTACCCGAATCACCTCACCAACTTCGCACCGCGCTTGGCGCTCGCCTACTCGCCGCAGAGCAGCAGCGGCCTCTCGAAGGCCTTGTTCGGCGGCCCGGGCAAGACCTCCATCCGCATGGGATGGGGTATGTATTACGACCTGGTCGGCCAGCCGCTGGCACAGACCTACGCCGCTTCCGCGTTTGGTCTTTCGACGACGCTGAACAATGCGTCCAGCTCTCTGACCTCGGCGACGGCTCCCCGCTACACGGGATTCTATACGCCTCCCACCAGCATCTTCCCGCCGCCCCCCAAGGGTGGCTTCCCGGCGACCTATCCGGACCTGTTCGCAATTACGAACAGCATCGACGATACGCTGAAGGCTCCGTATACGATGAATACGGACGTCAGCATTGGGCGGGAGTTCGGGCGCGGATGGTATGTCCAAGGTGCCTACGTGATGCGCCTGTCGCGGCGCTCGCTGGTCAACAAGGACTTGGCGCAGCCCACCAACCTGAAGGATCCGAAGTCTGGCATGACGTACTACCAGGCCGCGCAAGCGCTGGCCGCGCAGTACAACAACGGCAACAATCCGGTTCCTGTGGCCAACGTCCAGAAGCTGTCGTTCTGGGAAGACATGTATCCCGGCCTGGCGGGCGGCGGGCTGACGGCGACGCAGCAGGCCTACAAGCAGTTCGGCGCGGGATTCTCTCCGGATTACACGTCTGCGCTGCAGAACATCGACATTAACTGCAGCCCCTCGTGCGGGATTTACGGTCCAGGCATGATCTTCAACGAGCAATTCTCGGCGTTATCCGCATGGAGTTCGGTGGGCAAAGGTGATTACTACGCCATGCAGTGGACGGCCCGCAAGCGCTTTAGCGGTGGCCTGACGCTGGACTTCAACTACACGTTCGGCCGCTCGGTCGACCTGGCTTCCAGCGTCGAGAGCGGCGGCTCGTTCACGGGCGTAATTCAGAACGCTTGGATCGATCAGCAAAGCTGGGCGCCTTCCAACTATGACGCCCGCCATATCATCAATACGTTTGCGGTATACCAGTTGCCTTTCGGCAAAGATCGCAAGTTCCTGTCGACGGCCAACCGTCTGGTAGACGGAATCCTCGGCGGATGGCAGTTGGCGCCGACGGTTCAATGGTCGAGCATGACGCCGACCGGCGTCGGCGACGGCAGCAACTGGGCGACGAACTGGGAAATCACGACGAACGCCACCCAGATCGGCCCGGTGAGCGTTTCGCCAACCAGGCTGGCCCCCGCACCCTCCTCCGGCGGCAAAGGCGGCCCGAACCTGTTCGCTGATCCGTCTGCGGCGTTCAAGCAGTTCACTTTCACACTGCCGGGCGATAGCGGCGACCGCAACAATATTCGCACGCCCGGACCGTTCGCAATTAACCTGGCCGTGTCGAAGGAGTTTTACCTTTACACGATCCACGACAACCCACACAAGCTTCAGTTCCGCTGGGAGTCCTTCAACCTGACGAACACGGCGGTGCTGAGCAGCCCGTCGCTGAGCGTGGGATCCGTCAGCACGTTCGGAAAATTCACCAGCCAGTTGGGAGCGCCGCGGCAGATGCAGTTCGCGCTGCGCTACTACTTCTAGAGTTCCGGTTACGCCCCCGTCCCGTGAGGGCGGGCTTGCCAAATAGGTGCCAGCCCCGCGCTCACGCCGCGGGGCTACAGAAAAGGCTCCCGCCCTTCCGGGTGGGAGCCTTCTTGCTTTAGGACGACATTTATGCCGCCTTGGCCGGCGCGTAGGCCAGCGAAGGCAGCATATCGTGAAGAACGTCTTCCACGCGATCCGCGAAGATGAACTCCATTTCGTTGCGAACCTCATCGGGAAGATCGCGCAGGTCCTTCTGGTTGGCCCTGGGCAAGATGACGCGCTTCAATCCGGCGCGCCGTGCAGCCAGCACCTTTTCTTTCAACCCGCCGATGGGCAGAACCAGCCCGGTCAAGGTGATCTCACCCGTCATGGCCGTATCCTGCCTGGCAGGAACGCCCGAGTAAACCGACGCCAGGGCCGTCGCCATGGTCACGCCCGCCGATGGGCCGTCCTTGGGGATCGCGCCCGCCGGAACGTGGATGTGCAACCCGGAGTTCAGGAACAGATCGGGTTTGATGCCGAACTCAGCCGCGTGCGCCCAGACGAAGCTGCGCGCCGTTTTTGCCGACTCCTGCATCACTTCGCCGAGCTGGCCGGTGATCGTCACATCCTTACCGTTTGGCAACAACGACGCTTCGATATACAGAACGTCGCCGCCCGTTTCGGTCCAGGCGAGCCCCGTCGCCACGCCCGCCGGCAGTTCGCGACGCGCCATTTCCGGCGTGATCGGCTCCGGGCCCAGCAATTCGGCAACATCCTCCGCCTTCACCTTCACGGCTTCCGTCGCGCCTTCGGCGAACTTCAGCGCAATCTTGCGGATCACGCGGCCGAGCGTCTGTTCCAGACGCCGCACGCCGGCTTCCCGCGTGTACGAACCGATGATCTTGCGCAGCGCCTCCTCGGTGATATTGCACTGCTCCTCTTTCAGCCCTGCGTGGGCGAGTTGACGAGGCAGCAGATAGCGCCGGGCGATTTGCGCCTTTTCCTCCTCGCTGTAGCCGGACAGACGCAGGATTTCCATGCGGTCCAACAGCGGAGCGGGAATCGTGTCGAGCGAGTTCGCCGTAGTGACGAACAGCACCTTCGACAAATCGAACGGCAGATCGAGGTAGTTGTCGCGGAACGTCTTGTTCTGCTCCGGATCCAGCACTTCGAGCAAGGCCGCCGCCGGATCGCCCCGGAAGTCCCTTCCCAGCTTGTCGATTTCATCCAGCATCAGCACCGGATTGTTCGCGCCGGCGCGGCGCATGGCCTGAATCAGGCGGCCAGGCATCGCGCCGATGTACGTCCGGCGATGGCCGCGGAGTTCGGCCTCATCGTGCAGGCCGCCGAGGCTCATGCGCTCAAACTTGCGTCCGATGGCGCGAGCGATCGACTGGCCCAGCGACGTTTTTCCAACACCTGGCGCGCCGACAAAGCACAGAATCGGAGCCTTGGCTTCGGGATTGAGCTTCAGCACGGCGAGGTGCTCCAGAATGCGCTCCTTCACCTTGGTGATGCCGAAGTGATCCTCGTCGAGAACCTGCCGCGCGCGGGCGATGTCCAGATTGTCCTGGCTGCGCGTCTTCCACGGCAGCTCGATTACGTATTCGAGCCACGTGCGGATCACGTTGTATTCAGGCTGCTGAGGGCTCATCTTTTCCAGGCGCCCCAGCTCGCGATCGGCTTCCTTACGAACCTCCTCGGGAACATCCGCCTTGGATAGCTTTTCCCGCAGAGTCTCAACTTCGGCCTGATCGTTCTTTTCGCCGAGCTCGGCTTCAATGGCTCGCTTCTGCTGCCGGAGGATGTATTCGCGCTGCTCCTTCGACATTTCGCCGCGCGCTTCCTCGGTGATCTTGTTGCGGAGATTCAGCACCTCCACTTCGTGCGCCAGCCAGCCGTGGACCAGCCTCAGAGCCTCAACACGCGTGGGCGATTCCAGCAGCGATTGTTCGCGCACTCCGTCCAGATTCATGATGGATGCGACCATGAACGCCAGCCGCAGGGGGTCTTCCTGCGAGGTGAACATGCGCGCCAGTTCCTGCGGCGAATAGCGGTCGCTCTGAACCAGGCCGACGAACTTCGCGCCCATCTCCACGATGGCGAGCGTTAACGCCTCCGTTTCGCGGCTTGAATCGTCGGGCAATGGAAGCACGCGGACGCGCGCCGACATGAAGCCCCCGCCGTCGTCGATTTTCACGATCACCACTCGCTCGATTCCGAGCACGAGAATGTCGATCTGGCCGGCGCTCCGTGAAACTTTCTTGATCGTGGCCCGCGTGCCGATGGTGAATAGATTTTCGGCTGCCGGAGTATCCACCGAAGGATCGCGCTGGGCGACCACAACGATTTCTTTTTCCTCGGCCTCCAAGGCCTTTTCCACCGCTGCGACCGAAGCCGTGCGGCCCACCGACAAAGGCATCATCAGCCCGGGGAACAATACTGAGTTTTTCAACGGCAGTAAAGGCAATGTGCGAAGATTGTTTTCCATTTGAGTGTCCTTACTTCTTCGATGCGCTGGCGTGCGGCACCGATTCCACTTCGATCGTCATCTCGTGATTGCGTTCATCGGCAATCACTTTCTGGCCGTCGCGAACGTCGCCGGCCACGATCTTCCGTGCCAGAGGCGTCTCGATTTCCTTCTGAATGGCCCGCTTCAGAGGGCGCGCGCCGAATGCCGGATCATAGCCGACTTTCACAAGGCGCTCCCGCGCCGCCTCCGTCAACTCCAGGTCGATGTGGCGCTCGGCGAGCCTTGCGCGCAGACCCGCCAATTGGATGTCGACGATCTGCTTCAGTTCGCTTTCCGTCAGCCGGTGGAAAGTGATGATCTCGTCCACGCGATTCAGGAACTCCGGCCGGAACAGCCGTGGCAGCTCGTCTTTTTGCGCGTTCGACGTCATCACGATAATCGTGTTCTTGAAGTCCACGGTGCGGCCCTGGCCGTCGGTCAGGCGCCCGTCGTCGAGCACCTGCAACAGCACATGGAACACGTCGTGGTGTGCCTTCTCGATTTCGTCGAGCAAGACCACCGAATACGGCCGCCGGCGGACGGCTTCGGTCAACTGGCCTCCCTCGTCGTAGCCGACGTATCCCGGAGGCGCGCCGACCAACCTTGAAACGGTGTGTTTTTCCTGATACTCCGACATGTCGATGCGGATCAACGCCCGCTCATCGTCGAACAGATACTGCGCCAGCGCGCGAGCCAGCTCCGTCTTGCCGACACCGGTGGGGCCGAGGAACAGGAAGCTGCCGATCGGCCGCTTCGGGTCCTTCATGCCGCCCCGGGCGCGCATGACGGCGTCCGCCACGGCGTCAACGGCCTCATCCTGGCCGACGACGCGCTTGTGCAATTCATCGGCGAGATGCAGCAGCTTTTGGATCTCTCCTTCGAGCAGCTTCGACAGAGGAATGCCGGTCCAGCGGCTGACTACTTGCGCGATATCTTCCTCAGTGACTTCTTCCTTCAGAAGTGTTGTTTCACGCTTGGCTGCATCGAGCTGCTTTTCGAGCGACGTCAGGCGGCCGTACTTCAACTCAGCTGCTTTGTTCAGATCGTAGGCTCGTTCAGCCTGCTCAATCTCCTGCTTCACCTGCTCGATTTGAGCGCGCAGGTCGCGCTGCTTGCGTAGGACTTCCTGATCAGCGGTCCACTGGGCCTTCAGAGCCGCGGTGCTGGTCTTGATCTCGGCTAGTTCCTTCTCAATTTTTTGGAGACGATCCTTGGAGGACGCGTCCGTCTCCTTCTTCAGCGCCTCGCGCTCGATTTCGAGCTGCATCTGGCGCCGCAGCGCTTCGTCGAGATCCGCCGGCATGGAGTCGATCTCCGTGCGCAGCTTCGCCGCTGCTTCATCGACCAGATCGATGGCCTTGTCCGGCAGGAATCGGTCGGTAATGTAGCGCTGGCTGAGCACGGCCGCGGCAACAAGGCTCGAATCCTTGATCCGAACGCCGTGATGCAGCTCATAGCGCTCGCGCAGGCCGCGCAGAATGGAAATCGTGTCGTCCACGGTCGGCTGATCCACCAAGACAGTTTGGAAACGGCGCTCCAGGGCTGCGTCCTTTTCGATGTGCTTACGGTACTCGTCAAGCGTCGTCGCGCCGATGCAATGCAGCTCGCCGCGCGCCAGCATCGGTTTCAGCAGATTGCCCGCGTCCATCGCGCCCTCGGCTGCTCCCGCTCCGACCACTGTGTGCAGTTCGTCGATAAAGAGGATGATGCCGCCTTCGGCCGCCTGGACTTCTTTTAGAACTGCCTTCAGCCGCTCCTCAAACTCGCCACGGAACTTCGCGCCCGCAATCAGCGCGCCCATGTCGAGCGAGACGACTTTCTTGTCCTTAAGGCCTTCGGGAACGTCGCCGCGGACAATCCGTTGCGCCAGCCCTTCGACAATGGCCGTCTTGCCGACGCCCGGCTCGCCGATCAATACGGGGTTATTCTTCGTGCGGCGCGAAAGAACGGTAATCACGCGGCGAATCTCGTCGTCGCGGCCGATCACCGGGTCGAGTTTGCCAGCCGCCGCCAGCTTGGTCAGGTCGCGGCCATATTTTTCCAAGGCCTCATACGTGGCTTCCGGATTCTGGGTGGTCACGCGCTGGGTGCCGCGGACCTCCTGCAGCGTCTTCATCAGGCGCTCGCGGGAAAGGCCCAGTTCCTTAAAGGATTTTTCCTCGGTCGCAGCGAGGAGGACGTGTTCGACGGAGACGTACTCGTCCTTCATGCGCTTGGCCTCGCGCTCGGCTGTCGCCAGAAGAGCCTGCAAGCGTGGCGTGATATAGATCTGATCGATCCCCTGCGCGGTGCCCGAAACCCGTGGGAGCTTCTCCAGGTCCTGCAAGATGCGGCGGTGTAGAAGCTCTGGATTGACCTCCGCTTTCAATAAGATAGACGGAGCAAGACCCCCAGGCTGCTCAAGCAGAGCCAGCAGCAGATGATCCGTATCGAGCTGTTGCTGTCCGCGGCTCGCGGCCAGCGATTGTGCTGTGCGGAGGGCATCCTGGAGTTTTTCGGTAAATCGGTTGAAGTCCATAGGTCAGCGACCTCTTTAAAGATAATATAGCATGTTAGCACGATCTAGTGCAATAATCTTAGCGTTATACTGTCAAGTTATAGATGACTCAATCCCCGGCTTCAGATTCAGGTCATTTCGTGATATTTTAAGAGCAAGGCTATGACCTTCCTCACTCCTTCGAACGCCCGGCCAGGCCTTTTCGGCTCCGACTAACCTGCCCGCTCCTTTTCGGCCCTCGCCACTGGTTTTCGTCGACAAGAAGGAGTTCTTAATGACCCCCCTGACAGGAGTCCGTCCGGATTTCCCGAGCATCGTCACGTCCTTGCCCGGCCCCAAGGCCCAGGCGATAATCGATCGCGACAAGGCAGTCTTGTCGCCTTCCTACACGCGTGGCTACCCTCTGGTGGCCACGAGAGCCGAAGCAGCGATGATCGAGGACCCCGACGGCAACCGCTTCCTGGACTGCAACGCGGGAATCGCGGTGGCGGCAACGGGCCATTGCCACCCGAAAGTGGTGGAAGCGATCCGCGAGCAGGCCGGCAAGCTGATTCACATGTCCGGGACCGATTTTTATTACGAAAATATGGTTGCTCTGGCGGAGAAATTGGCCGCGCTGGCGCCCGGCGATGCGCCGAAGCGCGTCTATTTTGGCAATTCAGGCACCGAGGCGGTGGAGGCCGCGCTCAAGATGGCCCGGTATCACACGGGCAAGGGCCAGTTTGTGGCGTTTTTCGGCGCATTCCACGGACGCACGATGGGCTCGCTGGCGCTAACCGGATCGAAAAGCGTCCAAAAGAAGGGGTTTTTTCCCATTATGCAAGGGACGCATCATGTTCCCTATGCCTACTGCTATCGCTGCGCCTATGGGAAGGCGCCGGATACGTGCTCGGTGGAGTGCGTCAAGGCAATTGAGGATACGCTGTTCCGCCACACGCTGCCGGCGGAGGAGGTTGCGGCGATTGTGGTCGAGCCGGTGCAGGGTGAGGGCGGCTACGTGGTCCCTCCACAGAAGTTTTTCGACGAATTACGGAATCTCGCCCAGAAGCACGGCATTTTGCTGATCTTCGACGAAATCCAGTGCGGCATGGGCCGGACCGGCAAGATGTTCGCGGCGGAGCACTTCGGCGCGGCGCCGGACATTACGACCGTGGCCAAGGGTATCGCCAGCGGGATGCCGCTTGGCGCGGCCATCGCCCGGGCTGAAGTGATGGACTGGAAACCGGGCGCCCATGCGTCGACATTCGGCGGCAATCCAGTGTGCGTGGCCTCCGCTCTGGCGACCATCGAATTGCTGGAGCAGGAACTGGTGGACAACGCGGCCAAGATCGGGGCGCATATGAAAGCTCGTTTGAGCGAACTGCCGAAACGTTTCCCGATCGTCGGCGATGTGCGCGGGTTGGGCCTGATGATCGGCATCGAGCTAGTGCGCGATCCGGTGACCAAGGAGCGAGCGCCGGAGCTGCGCGACCGGCTGGAGCGCATGTGCTTCGAACGAGGCGTGCTGGTGCTTGGCGCGGGCCCGAATACGCTGCGGATTTGTCCGCCGCTGGTGATCACAAAAGATCAGGCCGATTTCGCAGTGGATACGATCGAGGCGTGTTTGCGGGAAATGATAAAGTAAGGGCATGAGGACGCAGCATCGGACGCCCGTCATTGTGAAGGGGCCCTATCCCACAGTTGAGGAGATCGCGAAAACCATGCGCGTCTCGCCGCCTCGGATGCGCGCGATCGTCCGGCTCGTGGATGAGATTCACGACAGGAACGAAAAGAAGGATGCTAAGCGGCGAGCCGCGGTTCGGCGAAGACAGACTAAGACGGCCTAAATGCGTCGCGCCAATCCCGACAGCGCTTTTCTGAACATCCCTTACGATCGGTCCTATGAGGAGCTCTTCCTCGCTTACATCGCCGGGCTTGCCGCTTTCGGAATTCAGCCGCGCGCAACCCTCGAATTGACGGCCGGCGCGCGCAGACTTGACCGCATCTTCCATTTAATTTCCTCTTGCGACTGCTCTTTCCATGACTTGTCGATGGTGAAACTGGATCGCAAGGCTCCCCGGACGCCTCGCTTCAACATGCCCTTCGAGCTTGGGTTGGTCATCGGCTGGCAGCGCGCGACGCAATCGAATCATCGTTGGTTTGTATTCGAGTCTTCCCCGTACCGCGTCCAGAAATCCCTGAGCGATCTGAATGGCACTGATCCCTTCATTTACAACGGAACCCCGGACGGAGTGCTGCGGGAGGTCCGCAATTGCCTGGCGCGGCGGAGGGATCAGCCGACCGCGGACCAAATGCACCGCATCTTCCGAGACTTGAGGGACACCTCCGTTCGCATCCGCAAGGACGCTGCCGCAAGCTCCTTGTTCGAAGCCAGGGTCTTCGCCAATCTGTCGGTCGGCGCAGGGCAGTTGGCGGCGCGCGTCCTTCCCGGACTCAAGGCCTAACCGTGCGAATCCTCGACGTTGGCTGCGGCATCAACAAGCTCCCTGGCTCCATCGGGATCGACCGCAATCCAGCCAGCCGCGCCGATGTGATCTGCGAACTGGACCACACTCCCTACCCGTTCCGCGACTCGAGCTTCGACGCGCTTCAGGCCGTCCACGTGATTGAGCACGTCGGCGACGTCATGAAGACAATGGAGGAGTTTCATCGCCTGCTCCGTCCAGGCGGCGAGGCGTTCATCGTGACGCCTCATTATACGGATTTCAGCTCTTTCTGCGACCCCACGCACCGCTGGCACCTCAATAGCTTTTCGCTCCGCTACTTCGGCGAGGACAATGCCGGCTACGGATATTACTCCAACGTCCGATTTGAGGAGATTTCCGTGCGCGTCAAGCTACTAGCCTTGTGGAGGTGGCTTGGTTTCGAGTTTCTCGTGAATGCCTTCCCCCGCTACCGGCGATTCTGGGAGTATTACCTCTGCTACATCGTGCGCGGGAAGGTGATCGAGTGGCGGCTCCGGGCCATTAAAGGCTGATTTTTCAGGTTTCAGACTGGGTCCGCCACGTGTTTCGCGGCCGCCGGTGGTCACCCAAGCTGGCGGTCGGGCGCCGCGGCGAGGATCTGGCGCACCGGTTCTTGCAATCGCGGGGCTTCGTTATTGTGGCCCGGAATTATCGCCTCTCGACGGGGGAGGCCGAAGCAGACCTGATCGCCTGGGAAGGCGACGCGCTGGTCTTCGTCGAGGTGAAGACGCGCGAAACGGCCGATTTCGGCCCTCCGGAGCGTGCTATCGGCGAGGAGAAGCGGGATCACCTGATAAAGATCGCGCGCGCCTACACTCGAAAATCGGCCACGCCTTGGGATAGAGTCCGGTTCGACGTGATCGGGATCGTCTTGACCGAACCTCCCACGATTGAGCACTTTCGGGACGCCCTTCCGGCAAGACGCAGGCGCGCCAGCGCATAATAGAAAGTTGGACGCCGAAAAGACACGACTGCTGGAAGCCGCCAACCGTGTGCAGCACTGGCGCCGTTGGGGGCCCTTTCTTTCCGATCGGCAATGGGGCACCGTGCGCGAGGATTACAGCCCCGACGGCACTGCCTGGGAGTATTTTCCCTTCGAACACGCGCACATTCGCGCTTACCGCTGGGGCGAGGATGGCATCGCAGGAATCTGCGACAACCACCAGCGCCTATGCTTCGCGCCGACGTTTTGGAACGGCCGCGATCCGATTCTCAAAGAGCGCTTCTACGGCCTTACGGGCAATCAGGGAAATCATGGCGAAGACGTCAAGGAGCTTTATTATTACCTCGACTCGACGCCTACGCACTCCTACATGAAGTGCCTGTACAAATATCCGCAGGACGAATTTCCCTACGCGGAACTGTATGGCGAAAATCGCCGCCGAAACCGCCAGGATGCCGAATTCGAGTTGGCTGACACGGGCATCTTCCGCGACGACCGCTATTTCGATATTCAGATTGAATACGCCAAGGCGAGCATCGACGATATTCTGATCCGCATCACGGTCACCAACCGGGGGCCGGAGCGCGCGGCGCTGCATCTGCTGCCGACGATCTGGTTTCGCAACACCTGGTCCTGGAACCCAACCGCCAAGCGCCCGGTGATGAAGCGTTCGAGTGACACGGCTATCGATATCGAAGAAGAATCCCTCGGGTCCTTTCAGTTCGACTTCGACAGCACCCGGCCGATGCTATTCACGGAAAACGAATCGAACGCCAGCGCCCTGTGGAGTATGCCAAACGTTCAGCCTTACGTCAAGGATGCGTTCCACCGGCGGCTGATCCACAACGCGGTCGAAGCGGTGAATCCGGCCGAGACGGGGACGAAGGCGTGCGCATGGTATCAACTCGACCTGGCGGCTGGGCAGAGCGAAGTGATTCGTATGCGGCTGACAGGAAAATCCCAGCCTTCATGGCTGGTTCACGATTTCGACGGCATCTTCGCGCTCCGCATCGCCGAGGCCGATGAGTTTTACTCCTTCGCTCCGGCCACGCTGTCCGAAGACGGCAAGCGCGTGCAGCGCCAGGCATTCGCCGGTCTGCTTTGGTCCAAACAGTACTATCACTTCGTCGCCGAAACGTGGCTGAAAGGCGATCCCTCCCAACCCGCGCCCCCGCGCGAGCGGCTGAAGGGGCGCAACGCGGGGTGGGTGCATTTGTTCAGCGAAGACGTTCTGTCCATGCCCGACACGTGGGAGTACCCATGGTTCGCGGCGTGGGACACGTCATTCCACATGTTGGCTATGGCTCTAGTGGATCCGGACTACGCCAAGAGCCAGTTGAAGCTGTTCCTGCGCGAATGGTACATGCATCCGAACGGGCAGATTCCTGCGTATGAATGGGCCTTCGGCGACGTGAACCCACCGGTGCATGCCTGGGCCTGCTGGCGCGTGTTTCAGATCGATCGCAAGCTTTCCGGCCGCGCCGACTACGCGTTTCTGGAAACCTGCTTCCATAAGCTGCTGCTGAATTTCACCTGGTGGGTGAATCGCAAGGACTCCGACGGCAGCAATATTTTCGAAGGCGGATTCCTCGGCCTCGATAACGTCGGGATCTTCGATCGCTCCAAGCCGCTTCCCACCGGCGGCCACATGGAGCAGTCCGACGGCACCAGCTGGATGGCGATGTACAGCCTGATGATGCTGAAAATCGCCATTGAACTGTCCACCCGCGTCGACCCGCTCTATGAGGACGTCGCCAGCAAGTTCTTCGAGCATTTCCTGTACATCGCCCACGCCATGAACGCCATGGGCGACGGCGGCTTGTGGGACGACGCCGACGGCTTTTTCTACGATTCACTGCATCTTCCCGACGGCACGATGATGCGCATGCGCGTCCGGTCCATGGTTGGCCTGATCCCTCTGTTCGCCGTGGACACGATGGAGAAGGAAAACATCGAGAAGATGCCCGGCTTTCGCCGCCGCATGGATTGGTTTACAAAAAACCGGCCGGATCTTTGCGGAAACCTGGCGTCGCTTTCCCGCGAAGGTATGGAGCAGCGCCGCCTGCTGAGCGTGGTGACGCCGGACCGGTTCGTGCGCATCATGGAGCGCATGCTCGACGAGCAGGAATTCCTTTCGCCCCATGGCATCCGGTCGCTGTCGAAATTCCACGAGGCAAATCCCTACAAAATGCACGTAAACGGCAAGGAGTACAGCGTCGATTACGAGCCCGCCGAGTCCCGCACGGAGCTGTTCGGCGGCAATTCCAATTGGCGCGGACCGGTCTGGTTCCCGGTGAATTTCCTGCTTATCGAGAGCCTGCAGCGGTTCCACTACTACTTTGGAGACGAACTACTCGTAGAGTTCCCCGCCGGCTCCGGCAATCGCATGAACTTGAGCGACATCGCCCGGGAGCTATCTCGCCGCCTGTCCCGCATCTTCCTGCGCGATGCCCAAGGCCGGCGTCCCGTGTACGGCGGAAGAGAGAAATTCCAGACGGATCCGCACTTCAAGGACAACCTCCTGTTCTTCGAGTATTTCGACGGCGACAACGGAGGCGGCATCGGGGCCAATCATCAGACCGGATGGACCGCACTGGTGGCCAAACTGCTGCAACAGAGCGGCGAGTAACGCTATCCTTAAGGATTGACCCACTCCACTCCAGAACAGAAACGCCGTTCCGTGTTTCTGATCATTTTGTTTACGTTCCTGGCGGCGACTGCTCAGGTGATGTGGAAATACGCCACCAATGCCCTGGGCGAACATCCCTCGTTGCACGCGCTGATCACCAGCGTTCCTCTGTTCGCGGGCCTTGCCATGTACGGGCTCGGAGCCATGTTGATGATCGTCGCGCTCAAACACGGCGAGCTATCGGTACTTTATCCACTGATCTCTCTTAGCTATGTGTGGGTCGCGATTCTTTCGGTGATTTTGTTTCAAGAGGCCATGAATCCTTTAAAATTGGCTGGGATTATCGTCATCATGGCGGGCGTTGGCATTTTGGGACGGGGAGCACACCAATGAACACCCCCATTTCGTCGATTGCCTGGGTTTCATTCGGCTCCGTCATCGGCAGCCTGGGCGCGGTGGGATTAAAAGCCGGCGCGAAGCATGTGGCGCTGAACTTCCGCGCGCTGTTGACGAACTGGAAGCTCGCTCTGGGACTCAGCCTTTATTTGCTCTCCACTGTTTTCTTCATCAAGGGCATCTCGCGCGGCGAAATCAGCGTGCTGTTCCCGCTCGTGTCGACCGGCTACATCTGGACGGCGATCTGGTCCAAGCTGTTTTTTGGCGAATCCTTTACGAAACCGAAATTCATCGGCCTCGGGCTGATCCTGATTGGATGCGTGCTGCTAGGGCTTGGCAAGCGCTAGCCATCCCGCCAGGGTGGGCTGGGTAATGCAGGGACAAGCCCCGGGCTTTACGCCTCGGGGCTGGACACGCAGGTCAACGGCGCGTACCGCACCAGATCCTCCACCGACATATTTCCGCCGCAGAACACCAGGACCACATGCTGTTCCCGCGTAAACTTCACTTGCAGTTTGTCCGCCGCCGCCAGTGTGCAGGCAGCGGCCGGTTCAGTCATCACTTTCAGCCGCTCTAGAATGAAGCGCAGCGCGTCCATGGCTTCGGCATCCGACACCACCGTGACGCTTTCGAATAACTCCTTGGCCATCCGAAATGTTGTTTCACTGGGAGCGGGCGCGCCCAGTGTCCGAGCAATCGAGGTGATCGCGTCCAGCGTGACGATTCGATCTTCCGCCAGCGAGCGCGACATGCAGTCTGCGCCTTCTGTCTCGACGCCCCAGATGCGCACCGCCGGCTTCAGGGCTTTGATCGCGGTGGCGACCCCGCCCGCGAATCCTCCACCGCCCACGCTGATCACCACGTCGGTCACCTGAGGCACGTCTTCCAGAATTTCCAGGCCTACCGTTCCTTGCCCGGCCATGACCAGAGGATCGTCGAACGGGTGAACGTAGGCCCAGCCTTCTTTTTCGAATTCCGCCACTTCGGAGAACGCCGCGGCGGCAGTGGCTGCGAACTTCACCTCCGCGCCGTAGCCTCGCGTGGCCTCCACGTAGTTTCTTGGCGTCGACTCCGGCATCAGCACCAGCGCCTTCAGCCCCAAGGCCCGGGCCACGAAGGCGACCGCCTGCGCATGATTGCCGCCGCTCACCGCCACGATCCCGCGCCCTCTCTCTTCCGGCCTCAGGCTCAGCGTCTTATTGAAGGCGCCGCGTACTTTGAACGAGCCAGTCTTCTGGAACAATTCCAACTTCACGTACACGTTCGACTTGAGCCGTTCGCTCAGCGTGGCGCTCGGCGTCAGAGGTGTCCGGCGGATGCACGGCGCAATTCTCTTGCGAGCCGTTTGAATATGAGAAAGGGAGAGTGTCTCAGCCATGAATCTTCAGTGTAGAACGCGGCTACGATGGGAGTATGAAAGATACGAAAGCCACCATCCTCTACTCGGGTGACGATTTCTTTGTCGCGGTGCCTCCCAGCGGCCATGCCCTTGCGCTCGACATGAAGGGCGAGCGCTCCAGCGCGCCGAGTCCGTTTGAGCTGCTGCTGGTGGCCTTGGGCAGCTGCACCGGAGCCGACGTGGTGGACATCCTGCGCAAGAAACGGGAAAAGCTCACAAGCTATCGCATCGAGGTGCAGGCCGAGCGCCGGGAAGAGCATCCGCGCAGCCTGAGCCGCGCTCACGTGAAGCATATTCTGCACGGTAAGGGACTGACGGAAAAGGCCGTGGCCCACGCGATCCAGTTGTCGGACCAGAAGTACTGCAGCGTCGCCGCATCGCTGAGGCCGACCGCGGAAATCGTCACGACCTACGAGATTCACGAGGCGGAATAACGGCGTATCATAGAAGTTCGCATGCCTGATTCGCTCGCGCCGGTCTCTGAAGCGATCACGAATTCTATTCGCGTCGAGGTGATGTCGCGCTATTCGTCTGAAAACTCGAAGCCGCAGCAGGGTATGTGGGTGTTCCAGTACACCGTCCGCATCACCAACCTGAGCCAGGATGCGGTGCAACTGCTCAGCCGCCACTGGATCGTGACCGACGCGCTAGACCGGGTTGAAGAGATTCAAGGCGGAGGCGTGGTGGGCCAGATGCCCGTGATCGCGCCCGGTCAGTCGTTTCAGTATTCGTCCTGGTGCCCCTTGAAGACTCCGTCAGGCAACATGCGTGGGACGTATGAAATTGTCGGCCCGGGCGGCACGCTGTTCGATATCGAGATCGCTCCGTTCGCGCTGCGGTCGCAAGTTAGCCTGTTTCCGTCGGCTTCCCGCACCGTTCAGTGAAGAGCCGGTAGAATACGTTGATGCGCGCGATTCTCCCGCTGATCGTCTGTAACCTCCTCTTCGGCCAGTCTCCTTCCAACGGTTTGCAGAACCAGGTGGACACACTCATTAAGCTGCATGATGCTTGGAGTGCGAAGGCGGGAACGCCAGGAATGTCGCTTACAATCAGCCCGTCGATCGGTAGCGGCCCGCTGATGAAATTTCGGCTGGTCGCCGAGGGTGCGCCCCAAGGGCCGTACTCGCTCGTCGCGTGGCCGGTCACGCAAAAGAGTCCCAGCGAAGCGTTGAAGGGTGTGACGCTCAACGCATCGGGATTGGCGATCTGCGCGGGCGTCCCCGGCACGTGTGGCTCGCCCGATAAGCCCGATGACCCAATCGACATCACTCTGCGGCCCGCTCCCGGGGAGCCGGTGCGACTCGGCCTCATCTCCACTGACGGCGCGACGAAGCTGTTCGCCAGACTGGTCCCCGTCCCGATTCGTGGTGAAGACCATGGCTGCTCCGCGGAGGCGACCCTTCTTACGCCCGGCGCGGAGTTGCTGTTGATCACTGGTTCAGGATTCCCCGCCAACGGCGAGATCACGGTGGGTTCGGACTCGGAAGGCGAGCGTCATGATTTGAAGGGCAAGTCGGATGCCGAGGGACGCTACACCGGAGCCTTATTGCCGTCCAAACAGGGCGTCGCCAAAGGAGTGGTCCACGTCAGGCTGAAGTCGGCAAAGTGCGCGCCGGCGGTGAGCATACCGTGGGGCCGCCGTGATTAGCCCCAATCCGCGAATCTCCTGGCTTACAACCCCGTCCCGCCAGGGCGGGGATTACCGGCACACCACACCCACGCCGCGCATCCGACGACCGGAAATAGCGCTGCGAGAACAAATGCCACGTCGTAGCGATGCAGATCAAACAGTTTTCCCACCCGAGGCATCGCCAGCGCGACCGCCAGCGACCAGCTTCCGGCGCCTAATCCCGCGATGAATCCGGCGTGATCCGTGGAAAAATGATGCGTCCCATACGCCACCGCGCCGATAATGAATCCCGAAGTCATGAACATCGCGAAAAACATCATCGCCAGCGTCAGGCCGTAGGAGTGCACCTGCGGAATGAGCGCAAGCGGCAGGCTGAGCGCGGTCAGCAGCAAGAACTGCCGCCGCAGCGCCGGAATCGACGCGCCCGCGCCCGAAAAGCGGTCCGTCGCATAGCCCCAGAAAAAGTATCCAATCTCCCAGCCGAGCGGAGGGATCCACAACACCTTGCCAATCTCCACCTGGGACTTTCCGAACATCGCCGTCAAGTAAATCGAAGCCTGATACAGAACGAACGCCGAGGGGAACGCGCCCAGCGCGTAGGCCGCGATGAATGCCCAGACTCGAGGATCGCGCAAACCCGGACCATCGCGCCGCGCCGCGGCGTGCTTCGGGGCTTTGCGAATGTCCTCGCGCCGGGACAGGATCATCCAGCCGGCAAGCCACGCCGCACCCACCGCGCCGGTGGCCCAGAAGGCTCCGCGCCAACCCCACATCGCGGCGATCGGCGTGATGATCACGGGCGTAATCACCGCACCAAGCGATCCTCCGCTATAGGACACTGCAATCCCGCGCGAGCGCTGGTTCATGGGCAGCGTCTGCACCACGGTCCGAAGGCTGCCGGGAAACGTTGCGCCTTCCCCGAAGCCTAGCAATGCGCGAGCCGCCGCGAAGCTTTGCATCCCAAAGGCGAACACGTGCGACACCGACGCCAGTGTCCAGAGCGAAACCGCTGCCGTCATCCCGGCGCGCACGCCAATGCGGTCCAGCAAATATCCCCACAAGGGATTGCCTAGCATGTAAGCAATGGAAAACGCCGAAATGATGAACCCGTACTGTTCGTTCGATAAATGAGCCTCGCGCAGGATGGTCGGCGCAAGGAGAGCGAGCGTATTGCGGTCGACGTAGCTGATCGTCGAGACCAGCATCATCGACACCGCGGGCAGCCATCTCATCGCAGGCTGCTCACCGTCTCAAGGGAGAATCCTAGCTCGCGGAGGGCGGGCAGAATCGTCTTCACCGCATCGATCGTCGCGCGGATATCAGGCGACTCTTGCAGCACTCTCCCGTCATGCAGGCAGAAAATCGCCCCGTTTTGGGCCTTCTTAAGCAGGATCCGCGAGATTCGCGGGGCCGGCAGCTTCCAATCCCGGCCGATGGCCGTCCACATGACTCCGGTCAATTGCAGACG